>Ga0307981_1001669_pt1 | contig 19310 bp, 13 predicted proteins | sample OrgLakmetagen987_FD_201849 | JGI IMG/M metagenome (GOLD analysis project Ga0307981, IMG submission 201849) | Saline water microbial communities from Organic Lake, Antarctica - #987 | ecosystem: Environmental > Aquatic > Non-marine Saline and Alkaline > Saline | place: Antarctica: Organic Lake... | reverse complement strand
TATCCATGGTGAGGCGGGGCTCCTGAAAATCTGCTTTTTTGGCTTCGACACCATAAAATTACAGCTTTTCAGAACGTTACGCCACCCTCACCAACACCTCATGCATAATTCGGGCTAATTACGATCACTAAGCATTAAACCTGTCATGAACCTGTCAGATGAGGCATGATTGCGCATTCAGAGCGGGTAGTGGGGGCAAATACAGCCGTGCGTCTTTTGATTGTTGAGGATGCGACCGACATGGCGGAAGCCATCGTAACGCGATTGGCACGGTCGGGAATGGCATGTGATCTGGCCGACAGCATCGCAGAGGCTCGGGCATTTATGGACGTTCAGCGCTACGATGCTTTGGTGTTGGATATCAATCTGCCGGACGGCCTTGGGACCGACCTTCTGCGCGAACTGCGCAACAAAGGCGACCGGACGCCGGTGCTGATGCTCACCGCCTTATTTTCTGTCGATGATCGTGTCAGTGCGTTGGATCTGGGGGCCGATGATTACCTTGTGAAACCCTTTGATCAAAGGGAACTTGAGGCACGGCTGCGCGCACTTTTGCGCCGCGAGACAGATCAAAAAGCGGACGTTCTGAAAGTCGCGGGCCTGTCGTTTCATCCGGCGACCCTTCGTGCTGAAAACTCCGGGCAACGGCTTGAGTTGACGCGTCGCGAGGCCACGCTGCTTGGCGTTCTGTTGCGCCATCCCCGGCAAGTTATCAGCAAAGAGCGGCTTTACGAGGGTATCTATTCTTTTGACGACGTGGACGTGGGGTTGAACGCAATCGAGCTTTACATCGGGCGACTTCGAAAGAAGATTTCCGGGTCAGGAGCTGCAATCGAAACCCAGCGCGGGCTTGGCTACCGGATCGTTGAAAGTGGCTGAGAGCGGGTCACACAACGCAGTGCTTTTTCGAAACTCACTGATGGCGCGGGTTATGCTGGGCGTTCTGGCGCTGCTGATGGCGGGCGGTGTTATCGTGGCCATCGCCTCGCTTGCCTACGGCAAACAGGCGGCCAGGCAATCCTATGATCGACTGTTGCTGGGGGCGGCCAACGATATTGCTGAATCGACCAAGATCGTGAATGGTGCGCCTATCGTCGATCTTCCGGTTTCAGCGTTTTCATTGTTGTCGCTGGCCTTGGATGACCGCATTTCCTATGCGGTGCGGGACGCTTCGGGCGTCTTGTTGACGGGCTACGAAAATTCACCCGTGTCAGATGGGACCGCAGAGCAGGTTCTGTTTGACGCCAAGCTTCAGAATGATCCCGCCCGCTTTGCGACAGTCGCCCGCCGTTTTGCCGAACGCAACTATTCAGGCACGGTCTATTTTACCGTGGGCCATACTTTGCGGGCGCGAAATGCAATGGCGCTTGAGCTTACAAAAAAGGCCCTGCTGGGCATGGGTGTCGCCGGACTGATCTTGATGATCTGCGCGTTTTTCGTGATCCGGTCTACCATGCGGCCACTTCAACATATGGCCACTGATCTGTTGGAGCGTGACCCCTATGACCTGACGCCGATGCCCACGAAAGGCCCCGCCGAAGTGACCGTGGCCATTGTCGCCGTAAATCAGTTTATGCGGCGGTTGGACCGGCAAGTCAGCGCAATGCGCAACCTCATTTCCGATACGGCCCACCAGCTGCGCACTCCCGTTGCAGCGATCCGGGCCCATGCAGAAATGGTGGCAGACCAAGGCACGCCAGAGCAACAACAAGAAGGTCTGGACAGGCTGCTCAAGCGGACACGGTCCCTTGGCAGTTTGCTGGATCAAATGCTGTCGCGCGCGATGGTCATCCACCGGACCGACAATGCGCCCCCCGCGGTGGTTGATCTGCGCGATATTGCCTTGCATGTGGTAGAGCTGAAGGACCACATGTTGCTGGCCCCCAATACCGTCGTGGAACTGGTTATTGACGATGACGCGATTGCCGTTCTTGCCGACGAAATCTCATTGCGGGAGGCCGTAAAGAATATGCTGGCCAACGCCCTTAAACATGGCCAATCGCCGGTCCGGGTCGGCGTCAGTCGCCAAGGGGCAATGGGCGCGATCTGGGTTTCGGATGCCGGACCCGGCCCGTCTGCAGAAGTACTGGACCGGATCGGTGATAGCTTTGAACGCTTCGCGGCATCTAAGGGGTCAAGCGCGGGCCTGGGCCTTTCAATCGTGAACGCCGTCGCCGAGGCGTTTAGTGGCACTGTCCAATTTGGTCAGGTGGAAGGTGCGTTCAGAGTGGCTGTCGCGCTCCCCATCATGGAGGCTGGAAATGCTAGGTAACTTGTTTCTCCATAGCGTAACGGTTGCGTTGCTATGTATGCCAACGATCAGTGCGGCGCAGGAAAAGGTCGCGCAGATAGCAGCGCCTGGGGCCGAAACCCAAGTGGAACTCGTCCTGCGATCGACCACAGATATTGACGTTCTCCAACCTATCATCGAGGCGTTTGTCGCGCAAAATCGCAGGATTTCGGTGATCTACGAGCAATGGGGATCAAATGCGCTGTTCGAAAATAGCCTTGCGGCCTGCGCAGGCGACATGTCCTCGGCGGATGCAGTGTTTTCATCTGGTGTGCATCAAATGATTGACCTTGTGAATCGCGCCTGCGCCAGTGCGTATCGCTCGGAGCAGACTACGGCACTGCCCGCATCACGGCGATGGCGCGATGAGGTTTGGGGGATCACCAAAGAGCCGGCAGTGATCATCTACAACGCCGATCTGGTCCCCGATGCGGAAGCCCCAAAGACACGATTTGCCCTGCTCGACCTCATGCGGCGGCCGAATTCAATCTATAACGGCAAAATCGCGACCTACGATATCGAGGCTTCGGGTCTGGGATATCTTTTTGCCTTTATGGACAGTCTTGAAGCAACGACATTCGGCGCCCTTCTTGAAGGGTTTTCCCGAATAAATACGGTCGCGACCTGCTGTTCATCAGAGATCATCAAACGTGTCTCGGAAGGTGAATACCTGATCGCGTATAATGTTTTGGGATCTTACGTGGATAGCACGTCTGCTGATAATATCGTCGTCATCCACCCAGAGGATTACACCCTGTTCCTGTCACGCGCCTACATGATCCCCAAGGACGGAGCCAACAAAGCCGAAGCAGCTCTATTGCTTGATTTCATGCTTTCCACGACAGGTATTCGCCTTTTGAAAGAGCGGAACCTGTTCTATGCCGAAACCAATGACGTCTCTTCATTACCACAAAGCGCCGAGCGCGGCATCGCAATCGAACCTACGCTTCTGGTTGCGGGCGACAAACACAGACGAGAGCAGTTTGTGAACCTGTGGCGCTCAGCCTTCCCGCAACGCCAATACGCCCGATAGCTTTGCTTCATCCTGCGGAAAACTTGCTAGCCAACCACTTTTTGCCGTCAGCACAGCGTCGTGCAATCGGGTGCCGCCTTACGCAGGCCGAAGCATGAAATTTGCAAAGAATTGCGTCAGTTCGCGGTGTGCGTGCATGGGCAGAATCTGTGCCACATTTTGGTCAGGCCGCACCACGACGATACACCCCGACGCGCGGTCTATGCCGCGCAGCGCAAAAATATCCGTTGCAGGGCCCGGTGCTGCACAAAACACCTTTTCATAATCAATCAATCCGAACCGGCCTTTGCGGGGCAACAAGGAAACAGGCAGTTTTTCAAGTTCAACCTCGCGGGAGGTTTGTTGGAGGACGGCACGCAAATCGATGACGGAGTCTAAATCGGCATCGCGAGGGGTAAACTGCACAACCGGAGAATCTGGGTCGGTCGTGAGGTAGCGGCAAAGGTCCGCAATGGCGCTTTTGGATGCTATCGGGTCTCCAGCGGGGCAAAATGCAAAGATCCGCCAACGTGTGTCTGCCGCGACCGTGTGGCCCAGTTCCATCGGTTTGGCGTCTGCCAACCGCACGACGGGTGCAGAATGAAACCTCGATCCGATTTCAAAGCCGGGTGCCAGATGCTGCCACGTCGTCTCTCCCGTCAGGACAGACGGCGTATAGCAAACAGATAAACCAGCGGTGTAGCGCCCATGTTGCTGGAAATAGCTTTGCAGTTTCGGCGACTCGCCAGCGCTATGCTCGGTCGTATCAAGCCTTTGGCTCATGATTTTCGACCATTCACGGTCAAACGCGATCAGGTCTTTGGCAACTGCCTGCCGTTCGGCTGAATATGTTTTCAACAATGTCGGTGCTGCGCGACCTTGCAATACCGAAACCAGTTTCCATCCCAGATTAAACGCATCACCCATGGATACATTCATCCCCTGCCCCGCCTTCGGGCTGTGGGTGTGACAGGCGTCACCTGCGATGAACACACGCGGCAAAACACCATCGTCTGCGCCCGATGGTACATCATCAAACGTGTCCGTCAGACGTTGCCCGATTTCGTAAATCGACCACCACACCACGTCTTTGACATCAAAATCATAGGGTAGGAAAATGCGCTGCGCTGCCGCGGTCAAGTGATCAAGCCCGATATTGCGCCCTGCCACACGTTCACCTTCGTTCAACTTGTCCAACTCGATGTAAAGCCGTGTCAGATACCCACCTTCGCGCGGGATGATAAGGATATTGCCTTGGTCAGACTGGATAAGCGTCTTGCAGCGGACATCAGGGAAATCAGTTACAGCAAGCACATCCATAACGCCCCATGCCTGACTGGCGGATTCTCCTTTCAGCTTGAGGCCGATGGCTTTGCGCACACCGCTGCGCGCACCATCACAGCCCACAACGTATCGGGCGCGCACGATGCGGTCCGGTCCGCCCTCGACCGGGGCCAGCGCAACCGTGACCGGATAATCGTCAGCGGCATCATCCACGACCAGATTTGACATCTCAAACCCGTAGTCGGGCACCAATCGCGAGGGCGATTTATGCATGATGTCCAGATACAGATCATGCACGCGGGCTTGGTTCAAAATCATATGCGGCATTTCAGACAGGCCGTCCTCGACGTCCTGAATCCGGTCACTGCGGATGATATGATCTGGCAGGGCAGGATCCGGTTTCCAGAATGTCGTCTCGTTTACCCAATACCCCTGCTGTTTGACCTTTTCCGCAAATCCAAATGCCTGAAACATCTCCATGGAGCGGCAGGAAATACCGTCAGCCTGGCCTTTTTCCAGCGGGCCATCCCTGCGTTCAACAATGCGGGTCTGGATATCCGGAAAAGCGGACAATTGCGCTGCAAGGGTCAGACCGGCCGGCCCACAACCGACAATCAGAACATCTACAGCCTCCGGAAGCGCCCCTTGCGGGTCCGTCCGGCCCGTGGCGAGGTCCGAAACCTCCGGATCGCCGGGGCGAAAGCCATCGCTGTGATACTGCATTTCGAGCACTCCCAAACATATTGATATGTCTACTTATCAATAAGGGCACGCTCACTGCAAGTAAAAAAGATATGCAGGCATATTAATTTTGGCTATCAAGGCGAAAACAAGGGAATAATTCTATGGGCCAGCCCACTTCCATGCGTATCACCGATCTGCCGGGCCATCTGATCCGGCGGTTGCACCAACTGTCGACACAGGTCTTTTCCCAGCGGGTCAAGGACGCAGGCTTTGATCTGACGCCGATCCAGTTTGCAGCACTCGACGCGCTCGCGGCAAATCCTGATACCGATCAGGCAACACTGGCCGAGGCGATTGCAAAGGACAGGGCAACCATTGGTGGCGTTGTGGATCGGCTGGAACAAAAAGGGCTCTTGGTCAGGCAGGTCAGCGCCACAGACAGACGCGCGCGCACCCTGCGCCTTTCCGACGAAGGCACTGCAGTTTTGACTGCACTTGCGCCGGTTGTCCTGAAGCTACAACGCGAAATATTGCCCGAGTTAAGCGATGCGGAATACCGCCAGTTCATCACCCTCGCGGCAAAAGCAGCGCATGCCGCACAGAGTGGGACAACCAAATAAAAACTCGTGAGACGTGATCTTAACCAGACCCAAGGTCTGTGCGCAGCGCGCAAGGATCATTCTGCTTAAAGTGTTTCAACAATCGCGGCACCCTCAAACCCGTATGCACGGGCCTCAGCGATGGTCTGTTCGGCAGATTGGGCCAAAGATGCGTTGGCATACCGCAGCAAAGACTTCTCAAACGCCGCCCATGCCTTAAGTTTCTCTCGAAAAATACATTCAGAAGTCGTTTGTATACGACTTTGCAAGGGTTCTAGGTAACTGGGAAACCAGAAAACACTTTCATATAAATAAAGCAAGAATTTCGGATTAATTGGTGCCCAGAAGAGGACTCGAACCTCCACACCGTTGCCAGTACTAGCACCTGAAGCTAGCGCGTCTACCATTCCGCCACCTGGGCACAGGGGCCGTGACGGTTGCTCTAATCCTGTGCGGCTGGGGTGTCAATTGGATTCGCGGGCATTCTTGCATCTTGTTGGCGATGCGCGTCGAGGCATTGGGTTCTTCAAAAGCCAAAGGATCCAACTGCGCCGATTTGCGCCTTGTTCCCAAAGGGGCATAACTGTATCTATCGTTCAGATTTTCTGGACAGGAGCATCATCATGTCAAAGCTGGTCACGATTTACGGCGGCTCGGGGTTTGTGGGGCGCTATATTGTGCGCCGGATGGCCAAGGCAGGATGGCGCGTTCGAGTGGCGGTGCGTCGCCCGAATGAAGCGATCTTTGTGCGCCCTTATGGCGCGGTCGGTCAGGTTGAGCCTATATTTTGCAACATTCGCGATGATGCGTCCGTGCGAGCCGCATTGCAGGGCGCGGATGCGGTCGTGAACTGTGTGGGCATTCTGGCAGAGACCGGCAAAAGCACGTTCGAGGCCATTCAGGCCGACGGTGCAGAACGTATTGCACGCATCGCCGCCGCCGAAGGTATCAGCCGGATGGTGCAGATCTCCGCGATTGGTGCCGATGATGATGCACCAAGTGAATATGCCCAAACCAAAGCAATGGGTGAGGCTGCCGTGCTTAAACATATGCCCGACGCCGTTATCCTGCGCCCCTCGATCGTTTTCGGGCCAGAGGATGAATTCTTTAACCGTTTTGCAGGTATTACACGGATTAGCCCGGCAGTGCCCGTTATTGGTGCCGATACGTTGTTCCAGCCCGTCTATGTGGATGATGTCGCACACGCGGCCGAAAAGGCTGTCTTGGGATCAGCACCGGCAGGGATTTACGAACTTGGCGGCCCTGACGTCGAGAGCTTTCGGGCCCTGATGCGGCGGATGTTGACTGTGATCCACCGCCGGCGACTGGTGCTAAGTGTGCCGATGTTCGCGGCCAAGATCATGGCCTTTGCTTTTGATACGCTGCAATCGGTCACCTTTGGGCTGGTTAAGAACGGCATGGTGACCGCTGATCAGGTCAAGAACCTTGCCAAGGATAATGTCGTGCAAGATGGTGCCAAGGGGTTTGACGCTTTGGGGATTTCACCTGTTTCAATGGCATCGGTTCTGCCGGATTATCTGTGGCGGTTCCGCCCGTCAGGCCAGTATGACGATATCATGAGTTCCGCAAAGAACCTGCGCGGTTGATCGCATTAACGATTTGACCAAGAGCCCTGCCAATTTTGGCGGGGCCTTTTTCGTTCATGCGTAGGCGTAAACCAGCAATGCGCTGCCCAGAATGACGCGGTAGATGACATATGGTGTAAAGCTGACACTCCGCAGCAGACGCATCATGATCACCAGCGCAAGCATGGCCGCGACAAAGGCAAATGCAGCGGCAATGGATGCATCTTTGGCAAGCTGCCAATCCGCTTCACCGATCACGTCCAAGGACAGCAATACGCCAGATGCAAGGATCGTCGGGATCGACATCAGCATCGACAATGTAGCCGCCCCTGTGCGGTCATACCCCAGCTTGCGGGCTGCCGTAATTGTGATGCCAGAACGCGAGGTGCCGGGGATCAGTGCCACCGCCTGTGCCAACCCCATCCAGACCGCATCTTTCATCAACCATTCTTTAGACATGCGCGTTTGTGCCCCGGTTTTGTCGGCCCAATACAGAACAAGACCAAAGATCAGCATGGTCCAGCCGATCACCGCAACCGACCTTAGCATTTCATCAATGCCCAGTAGTTTGAAAATCAGACCGACGATCAAGACCGGTATCGTTGCGATAATCAAAAGCAGCGCCGTGTGCGCCCCGCGCGTGTCGACCTTTCCGCGCGACAGGCGACCCAGCCCGATCACGGCTTCGGTCACCTCAACGCGGAAATATAGGATAACAGCCAGCAACGTGCCGACATGCACCGCCACATCAATGGCGAGGCCCTGATCAGGGCCTCCTGTCACGAACGGTAAAAGAATAAGGTGGCCCGACGAGGACACTGGCAGAAATTCTGTCAGCCCTTGTATGATGGCTACGAGCAATAGTTGGAACAATGTCATTGTCTTGCTGCCTGTGACGACTAGGGTTGGAAGGACGTATAATCCCCTTCAAACGAAAGCAAAGTGCTTAATTAGGTCCGGTACGGATCTAATAACGACAAAACAGCAAAGTATTTTGCATCGAAAGCAAGAATATTTCACATATAGGTCAGCTTTGCTGCCTTTATTATCCTTTTGCACCTGTATATGAGTTATAAACAAAGTTTTTCTTTCGGAGATATCTATCATGGCAAAGCAGCCAATGCTTAAGTTTACAACGGTTTTGCGCGACATGCCCGAAAAGCGGATGCCGAATCTACGTCGTGAAGACTTCAAGGAAATTTACGCCGAATACGCTGACACCAAGACCAAAGAACAGTCCAGCCGCTGTAGCCAGTGTGGTGTACCTTATTGCCAGACCCATTGCCCGCTGCACAACAACATACCGGATTGGCTGCGCCTGACCGCTGAAGGTCGCTTGAAAGAAGCCTATGAGGTATCCCAAGCCACCAATACATTTCCAGAAATTTGCGGGCGCATCTGCCCTCAGGACCGTTTGTGCGAAGGCAATTGCGTGATCGAGCAGTCCGGACACGGCACAGTCACCATCGGGTCGGTCGAGAAATACATCACCGATACCGCGTGGGAAAACGGTTGGGTACAGGCGATCAAACCTCATTCCGAGCGAACTGAGTCTGTCGGCATCATCGGTGCCGGTCCCGGTGGCCTTGCCGCCGCAGACGTGCTGCGCCGTCAGGGTGTGCAGGTTACCATCTATGACCGCTATGACCGCGCCGGCGGCTTGCTGACCTACGGCATCCCCGGTTTCAAGCTTGAGAAAGACATCGTGACCCGCCGCAACGATCAACTGGCCGAAGGTGGTGTGACGTTCGAGCTGAACTGCGATGTGGGCGTCGACATCAGTTTCGCCGATATCCGTGCCAAACATGACGCAGTAATCATCGCGACCGGCGTTTACAGAACCCGCGAAATTCAGGCCCCCGGTGTTGGTGGCGTGGGTCTTGAACGCGCGATTGATTTCCTGACCGTCAGCAACCGCAAAAGCTTTGGTGACACGGTCGAGGAATTCGAATCCGGGCGTTTGAACGCAAACGGCAAAAAGGTCGTCGTGATCGGTGGCGGTGATACTGCGATGGACTGCGTGCGCACCTCCATCCGTCAGGGCGCAACCTCGGTCAAATGCCTGTATCGCCGTGACCGCGCGAACATGCCCGGCAGCCAGCGCGAAGTGCAAAACGCCGAGGAAGAAGGCGTTGTGTTCGAATGGCTGTCAGCCCCCAAAGGGTTCGTAGGCGATCCCGTGACAGGCGTTATGGTTCAGAAAATGCGCCTTGGCGCGCCCGACGCCACAGGTCGCCAGGCCCCAGAGTTGATCGAGGGCGCGGATTACGTGGAAGAGGCCGATCTGGTCATCATGGCCCTTGGCTTTGAACCCGAAGACCTGCCAACGCTTTGGAACACACCTGACCTGCCAGTCAACCGCTGGGGTACAATCAAGGCCGACTACATCACGGGTGCCACTGAACTGGATGGCGTCTATGCTGTGGGCGACATCGTGCGTGGCGCGTCGCTCGTGGTTTGGGCGATCAAGGACGGGCGCGATTGTGCACAAGCGATCCTTGAGCGGCTCGGCACGAAAAGCGCCATCGCCGCAGAATAAACCGGCACTATACTAAGAACAGATTTTCGCGCCCCGGCGCGCCCGAACTAGGAGAACCGAAATGACCAAGTATGATGACGCCTGGGTAGCCCGCGAAGAAGCAAAGCGCGCCTACATGGCCGAAAATGGTATGTATTCCGAGGAAGAAGAGCATTCTTCTTGCGGTGTTGGCCTTGTGGTGAACATTGACGGGTCGCGCAGCCGCAGTGTTGTGATGAACGGTATTAAGGCGCTCAAGGCGATCTGGCACCGTGGTGCTGTTGATGCCGATGGTAGAACCGGTGACGGTGCGGGGATTCACGTGCAGATCCCCGTTAACTTCTTCTACGATCAGGTGCGTCGCACAGGCCACAACCCCCGCGAGGACGAGCTGATTGCCGTTGGTCAGGTTTTTCTGCCACGCACCAATTTCGCCGCGCAGGAAACATGCCGCACCATCGTCGAGACCGAGGTCCTGCGCATGGGTTACTATATCTACGGCTGGCGTCACGTTCCGGTAGACATCACGGTGCTGGGTGAAAAGGCCAACGCGACCCGCCCCGAGATCGAGCAAATATTGATCTCGAACGCCAAGGGCGTGGACGAGGAAACATTCGAGCGCGAGCTTTACGTGATCCGTCGTCGCATCGAAAAGGCAGCACTCGCTGCCCAGGTGCCAACCCTGTACATCGCGTCCATGTCCTGCCGTTCGGTTATCTACAAGGGTATGATGCTGGCCCAGGATGTGGCCAACTTCTATCCCGACCTGATGGATGACCGCTTTGAGTCCGCATTCGCGATTTATCACCAGCGCTATTCCACAAACACCTTCCCGCAGTGGTGGCTGGCACAGCCGTTCCGCATGTTGGCTCACAACGGCGAAATCAACACGCTTAAGGGCAACCTGAACTGGATGAAGTCTCACGAAATCCGCATGGCGTCGGGCACATTTGGCGACATGGCTGAAGACATCAAGCCGATCGTTGCCGCGGGGTCTTCCGACTCTGCAGCACTGGACGCAGTGTTCGAGGTACTGGTCCGCGCGGGCCGCAATGCGCCCATGGCGAAAACCATGCTGGTGCCCGAAAGCTGGTCCAAGCAGGCGGTCGAACTGCCCGAAGCATGGCGCGACATGTATTCATACTGCAACTCGGTGATGGAACCCTGGGATGGCCCTGCTGCCCTTGCCATGACTGATGGCCGCTGGGTCTGTGCCGGCCTTGACCGCAGCGGCCTGCGCCCGATGCGCTATGTCGTGACGGCTGACGGCATGCTGATCGCTGGCTCTGAGGCGGGTATGGTTCCGCAAGACGAGGCGAATGTCGTCCGCAAAGGCGCGCTTGGCCCCGGTCAATTGCTGGCTGTCGACATCGTAGAAGGCAAAATGTTCGGCGACACCGAAATCAAAGACAAGCTGGCCGCGTCGCGCCCGTTTGGCGAATGGGTCGGCAAGATCAATGAACTTGACGATGCGCTGAGCGGCATCGAAGAAAAGCCCTTGTTCGCCGGAAACGAACTGCGCCGCCGTCAGGTGGCCGCAGGATACACCATCGAAGACCTCGAGCAGATCCTTGCCCCTATGGCCGAGGATGGCAAAGAAACACTTGCGTCGATGGGCGATGATACCCCGTCAGCGGTTCTGTCGAACCAGTACCGTCCGCTTAGCCATTTCTTCCGTCAAAACTTTAGCCAGGTCACCAACCCGCCGATCGACAGCTTGCGCGAATTCCGGGTGATGAGCCTGAAAACACGGTTCGGGAACCTCAAGAACGTGTTGGACGAATCCAGTGCACAGACCGAGATTCTGGTGCTGGACAGCCCGTTCCTGACCAATTCCCAGTTCGATCAACTGATGAGCGAATTTAACGCAGATTCGGTGACCATCGACTGTACGTTCGAACCCGGTGGCAGCAACCTGAACGAAGGCTTGCGCCGCATCCGCGACGAAGCCGAAGACGCCGTGCGTTCGGGTGCAGGCCATATCGTGCTGACCGATCAGTTCAGCGGCGAAGGGCGCGTTGCGATGCCAATGATCCTTGCGACTTCTGCTGTGCACAGCCAGTTGACCCGCAAGGGCCTGCGTACCTTCACATCGCTAAACGTGCGGTCTGCTGAATGTGTCGATCCCCATTACTTCGCGGTCTTGATCGGCTGTGGGGCAACTGTGGTAAACGCCTATCTGGCCGAGGATTCCTTGGCAGACCGCATTGAACGCGGCCTGTTGGACGTGAACCTGACCAAAGCCATGGCGCGCTACCGCACAGCGATTGACCAGGGCTTGCTGAAAATCATGGCAAAGATGGGGATCAGCGTCGTGTCCTCCTACCGTGGTGGTCTGAACTTCGAGGCGGTGGGCCTGAGCCGCGCCATGTGTGCGGAATACTTCCCCGGCATGACCAGCCGCATCAGCGGTATCGGCACCATCGGCATTCAGCGCAAAGCCGAAGCCGTGCATGATCGTGGCTGGAAAGGCGACGGAACTGTCCTGCCTATTGGCGGCTTTTACAAGGCGCGCACCTCGGGCGAGACCCACGCCTGGGAAGCGTCGTCGATGCACATGCTTCAAATGGCCTGCAACAAAGCATCCTATCAGATGTGGAAGCAGTACAGTGCCAAGATGCAAAGCAACCCGCCGATCCATCTGCGCGATCTGCTGGACATCAAAGCACTTGGCGCGCCGATCCCAATCGAAGAAGTTGAATCCATCACCGCAATCCGCAAGCGTTTCGTGACGCCCGGTATGTCGCTTGGGGCGCTGTCGCCAGAGGCGCACAAGACCTTGAACGTCGCGATGAACCGCATCGGGGCCAAGTCGGACTCTGGCGAAGGCGGCGAAGATCCGGCGCATTTCCACCCCGAACCAAACGGGGATAACCCATCCGCCAAGATCAAACAGGTCGCGTCGGGCCGTTTCGGTGTGACCGCCGAATACCTGAACCAGTGCGAAGAACTGGAAATCAAAGTCGCCCAAGGTGCCAAGCCCGGCGAGGGTGGTCAGTTGCCCGGCATGAAGGTCACAGACCTGATCGCCCGTCTGCGCCATTCGACCAAGGGTGTGACGCTGATCTCTCCGCCGCCGCATCACGACATCTATTCCATCGAAGACCTTGCGCAACTGATCTATGACCTCAAGCAGATCAACCCGCGCTGCAAGGTGACCGTAAAGCTGGTGGCGTCCTCGGGCGTTGGCACGATTGCGGCCGGTGTGGCCAAGGCCAAAGCCGATATCATTCTGATCTCGGGCCATAACGGCGGCACGGGCGCATCGCCTGCGACTTCGATCAAATATGCGGGCCTGCCGTGGGAAATGGGCCTGACCGAAGCGCATCAGGTGTTGTCGATGAACAACCTGCGCGACCGCGTGACCTTGCGGACCGATGGCGGCTTGCGCACCGGGCGCGACATCGTCATGGCCGCGATGATGGGTGCCGAGGAATACGGCATCGGCACCGCTGCGCTGATCGCGATGGGATGCATCATGGTGCGCCAGTGCCAGTCGAACACCTGCCCCGTGGGCGTGTGTACGCAAGATGAAGCCTTGCGTGGCAAGTTTACCGGTAATGCCGATAAGGTCGTAAACCTGATCACCTTCTACGCCACCGAAGTGCGCGAATTGCTTGCTTCGATTGGTGCGCGCAGTCTGGATGATGTGATTGGCCGTGCCGATTTGCTGGCTCAGGTCAGCCGCGGCTCTGCCCATCTTGACGATCTGGACCTGAACCCGCTGTTGATCACCGTAGATGGTGCCGGAGAGATCAAATATGACCGTAACAAGCCACGCAATGCCGTACTTGATACTCTTGATGCGGAAATCGTGCGTGACGCCGAACGTTTCCTGAAAGACGGCGAGAAGATGCAGCTGAGCTATGCGGTGCAAAACACGCACCGTACAGTTGGCACGCGGACCTCTAGCCATATCATCAGCCGCTTTGGCATGAACAACCAGCTGCAACCCGATCATCTGACGGTGAAGCTCACCGGGTCAGCCGGACAATCATTGGGTGCCTTTGCTGCACCCGGTCTGAAGCTTGAAGTATCGGGTGATGCCAACGACTATGTCGGCAAAGGTCTGTCGGGCGGCTCAATTGTCGTGCGTCCTTCTATGGCCAGCACAATCAAGGCGGCAGAGAACACGATTATCGGCAACACGGTGCTATACGGTGCGACCAAGGGATACTTGTTTGCAGCGGGCCGTGCGGGCGAACGGTTTGCGGTCCGCAACTCGGGCGCGCATGCCGTGATCGAAGGCTGTGGCAGCAACGGGTGTGAATATATGACCGGCGGTGTCACCGTAATCCTTGGCGATGTCGGCGCGAACTTTGGCGCAGGCATGACGGGGGGGATGGCGTATCTCTATGATCCGGATGGCAAAGCCAACTCGATGCTAAATGCCGAAACCCTCGTGACATGCCCTGTCACGGTGGATCACTGGGAAAACCAGTTGAAAAGCCTGATCGAGCAGCATGTAAAGGAAACAGACAGCCGCAAGGGCGCAGACATCTTGCAGCACTGGGATACGGAAAAGGCAAACTTCCTCCAGATTTGTCCGACAGAGATGCTAATCCATATTCCTGCACCGCTCAGTCACGATAAAAAAGCGATGCCAGCCGAGTAACAGCATAAGAATTTCGGGCGTGGTTTGTTATCACGCCCGACACTAACTTACCCAATTCAGGGTAAATCGATCTTAAGTTGGACAAGGCGCAGTCAGAGCAGCTTTTAGCATTGCTCAAGGGCAGGGCTCTTTGTGAAGGGCATGCCGGTTACGAGCCAAGAGACGCAAAGTCCAGAATATCTAGATCTCGGTTTTGACGCCCCTCAAGTTTTATTTGCACAAGGGTCGAAAGCGATCTGCCTCATACAGCAGGAACATTTGCCGCAGCGGTATACGCGCGCCCGGTCAGGTCCCCATTTTCAATCAAACGGGCCCTGTTGTTCTATCGGGAAACGCTGCTACCGCACCCAAACCTCTACACGGCGGTTCACCTGCCTGCCCCACGCGGTATCGTCGCAGGCCATTGGCATCGCTTCGCCAAAGGCATCGACATCCAGAACAACACGGTCCAGATTCACGGTGACAGCCGCCGTCGTAACGGCGCGGCGCACAGCCTCGGCACGTCGCAGGGCGATTTCACGGTTCGCACGTGCAGCACCTTCACCGTCGCTGAACCCGACAAACAGCAACCTGCGCGCATCATATTGACCCACCTCAAGCGCGCGGGCCAGTTGCTGCACGTTGGATCGCGACTGCGCATCCAAGCGGACTGATCCTGCCTCGAACCGGAACGAGGTGGACAGCCGCGCCATGGGGGTCAGCGTCGCTGTCATACGCTGCAGTTCCTCAAGCGGGATGTCGGTGCCTGCGACGCTGATCGCATTGGCAAAGCGGTTACCCTGAACCTCGACGGGGATTTCCTCGGGTGTTTGATCCACAAATCCAGCGCGCCGGATGACAATCTGGGCCGTCGGGCTGCGGGTGAACGCCAAAAAGTCCCGCGCGAGTTGCGGTAAACGTCTGGCGGGGAAATACAGAAACATCGGGGCTGTCAGGGGATAATCTTCGGTTTTGATGTTCCGCCTTGAGACATCAAGGGAAAACCCGCAACTGCCCGCGAGGGTAAGAACATCAGTATTGCGGCGCTCGGCATAGCTGGTGATGCCGATTGCAAAACTATCGCCCGATACCGCATCAGAAAGCTCTCCCGGCGAGGCATGTCGGCTGATCCCTTCGGCGAATTCAAGGTTTGCAGGACGCAACACCTGATCTGCAATCGCTTGGGCAAGACCGCTGCTGTTATCGGGCAGATGCAGATCAATGGGCGCATCAGGCCCACCCAATACTTTCCAATTGATGATCTGACCCGCAAAAACCTGCGCCAGAACCAGGGGCGATATGCTTTTGACCGGGTTGGAGGGGGACACGACAGGAACAACAGCATCAAGCGCCAACACCCTGCTGCGGTTCAGACCCGTCATGTCGCCTAATCCGGCATCACGGGCGCGTTGCCGCTCCTCCGGGCGCATCTCGCGCAGGGACATGACGATGTCCGCCTCGTCGGCCAGCAAATCCGCAAAGCCTTCATCGGTATTGCTTGCATGAAACATAAAGCGCGCAACGGTCTTGTTGGTTTTTTGATCTACCAGAACATACGTAAACCGATTGTCTTCTTCATCTTCGCGTAGCGCGCTATACCCGCTGCGTGCTGCAAAAGCGTCAATCAAGGCGGGCATCAGAACCTCGCCCATCGTGGAAGATCCTGACACTGCAAGTTCAGCGACAAAATCTTGAAGGTTGGGGCACCCCGGTCCGGCACATTGGACGCCAGACCCGTCGACGGTCAGTTCGCCATATTCCGTTTCGATGCGATAGAATTGGCCATCGAACCCCAGCAACGTACCGCTGATTTCGATTTTGCCATCCCGAGACGACAGCGACACGTCCTGTGCCGCCAACATTCCTGTCCAGCCCAAAAGGATGAGTGCGGCGAAAACCGCCGCACGTACTGTCGTGACCATATGACCTCAAGCGCTGCGTTAGTTGCTGGCAACCTTCAGGTCTGTAAGTAAATTATTCAACACCATAAAGCTACCGACTGCATCACAATCTGGGACGGACAAGGTCAGATCCCGGGTTCGGATACCCTTGTTCGCGACAAGCTCCAGTGAGCGTGCTTCGATTTCCTGTCCACAGTTGCTCTGATTGATTTCAGCCTCGACACTCAGCGCAACACCACCGTCACGGGCAACACTGTCAGCAGGGAACGTATAGACCTCGGCAACCAGTGGCGCTTGGGCGCTAAGGTCGCCGTTCATGGAGATGAACCCCCCCTCGCCTGTGATCGCCGATGCGATATCGCGTGGCTTGCCAGACCAGATGTGGCCAATGCTGTCATAGTTCGCCCCAAATTCCAGCGCGTGAATTTGAAAACCAGCATCACCTTTCCACTGCAACACAACGCGGTTGAAATCTGCAAGGTCTTCGACAATTGCCTGCGCGACCGCCCCTTCCCCATTGCCGAACGCGACCACAAAAACAGCCGTATCGGAGAGAGCCGGTACGTTAATGTCTAAAGACCCAGCGGATGAAGTTGTTTGTGTAAAGATCATCCCGTTATGATGCACGGTAAGCCGTTCATTCGGCAGGCACGGCGCGTCCAACGTCAGGTTTACCATCGCAGCGGCCATTGGACGCGCTTTTGCAACAACCTCGCATCCCAAGGTATTTAGCTGGGGAGCCTGCCCAAGTTCGGGTGGTTGGATTTCTGACGCTACCGCCAGGATAACATCCCGGTCAGTCTTGGGAAGTGCGATATCTGACAGTGCAGGTGCCAGATCAAAGGCTGCCGACGTCAGCTCGATATTGCGAACGTCAAGAAACGATGTCTCTGCATCGGACGACTGAACGTCATGCTCGTGCTGTACTGGATCTGACGCAGCACCATAACGCTCGGCTGCTGTTTCAGAGTTTTGCATGATAAAACCAATGCCAAGTGCACAGCCAAGAGCCCCTACAGCAGTAATGATCTCTTTGATATATGCCATTTCCACAACCTCACTAGACCTCGTTCCAGTTAGGTATCGGACATAATCGCGTTCAACTTAAGGCCGCGCAAGGGTATCAATCAGGCATTTTATAGGCATGTCGAGAAAGGCAATATCAACTTTCGTAATAGCCTTTTCCGTAGGCTGCATAGGCACCACCCGCGCCCCCATAGCCGTATTTCTTCATACCCTTTTCATCAATCTGTCCCAGAATAAGCCCGGTTATCCGTTGGTTGGAATTGTGGAACAGGCGCAAGGATTCATCCAAAATCGCTTTGCTGGTACTGTCCCACTTCACCGAGAACAAAATTGCATCAGCGTTTTGGGCGATGATGCGCGCGTCGGGCACGACCAGCACGGGCGGCGTATCGATGATAATAAAGTCATATTGCTTGCGCATTTCACCAATGAACGTCTTGAACGTCTTGAACGTCTCGGATGAAAAGATGTCAGCCGCATTTACGTTTGTTTTTTCCCCCGCCAATACGTCCGCCTCAAACCCTTTTGGTCTGTGGATGGCATCTGCAAAATCAACTTCCCGATTAAGGACCGACGCGATACCGGTGTGCGGCAAGGTTGGAAAATACTCGTTCAACGTACGTCGACGAATGTCACCTTCAAGAAGTAAGACAGACTTGCCCAAGCCCGATAGGAACTTCGCAAGTGCGAGCGATACGGTTGTCTTGCCCTCACCCGGAATGGATGATGTCGAAACAATCACCTGAGGTTTCTTATCCAGGTTGGAAAGCATCAAGGACGTGCGCAGGTTTCGGATGGCTTCAGCGGCAGCCGAGGTCGGCTTGTCCGATAGATACTTTAGCGTATCAATACGCTTGAGGCTGGGGATAAGCGGGATCTGGCCAAGAACGGTATAGCCCGTGTGATGCTCAAGATCTGACGCAGTGCGGAAGGTACTGGTTCGAAACTCGCGCAAAAGAACGATACCTGATCCAACCATAGCACCCAGTATCATGGCCAAGAGCATAATCCGCGACTTTTTCGGTGCACTTGCTGCAACTGGAACTACAGCATTTGACAAGATACGACTGTCGGCTTTATGGATCCCTTCCTGAGCAGACGTCTCTTTGAGGCGCGTTAGAAAATACTCATAAAGTAGACGGGTTGCTTCGGATTCCCGCATGAGTTGCTGCAAAGCAATCAGGTCGCGGCCTTGTCTTTCAATCTCAGCCGCAAGTTCTGTTTCGGATTGCCGCAAAGCCGAAAGCTGCTGGTTGATGCGCGTGCTGTCTGTCTGGATACGGTTGACAATCGTCTGATATCGCAAATCAAACGCATTTTGATTTGTGGCAGAGGAAAGACCGCCATTTGCGATCCGGTCTAAGGCCGCATCTTCTGCTACCTCAAGTTTCTGTTCAGGTGTTTGAGCACTGTTCAAATCATCAAGTCTGGCTTGCAAGGCAGCTTGTGAAAGCTCCGTGTTTGAAATGCGATCTCGCAAGTCTTTGATCTGCCGTTCCAGCGCTTGAAGACCTTCGATAGAGACGAGCCGTGTTTGTGCGGTAAAATCAGATACTTTCTTTTCTGCAGTCTCTAGCTGGACCTGCAGTTCCGACACGCGATTACTAAGCCACTCTGTCGCCTGCTCCGTCGTGGCAAACTTAACTTCGATCTGGTTAAGTATATATAATTCCGCAAGCGTATCAGCGATTTTTGCCGACTTTACGGGTGTAGCCGCAAAGCGATAATGTCACCCCTGTGCAATTCAGGAATGTCACTCTCTAGTTCAAGTGAGCAAAGGGAGATTGGGCATGGGATGGGTGATGATGAGCGAGCG
>Ga0307981_1001668_pt1 | contig 19341 bp, 20 predicted proteins | sample OrgLakmetagen987_FD_201849 | JGI IMG/M metagenome (GOLD analysis project Ga0307981, IMG submission 201849) | Saline water microbial communities from Organic Lake, Antarctica - #987 | ecosystem: Environmental > Aquatic > Non-marine Saline and Alkaline > Saline | place: Antarctica: Organic Lake... | reverse complement strand
TTTTTTACACTTAAGCACTTTTTGGAGAAATAAATGGACAGGCGTACTATATATTCGAACTCAGCTGAATCTTCAGCAATTGAGATTAATAAGGTACTTCGCAATACTTACATGCTACTTGCACTAACAATTAGTTTTAGTGCAATAACAGCCACAATCACCTCAATGCTTAATATTGGCATGATAGGCTACTTCGCAATGATTATTGGTGCGTTCATCAGCTTGTTCATTGTCCAAAAGAAAGCAGATTCAGCTTCTGGATTAGCTTGGGTGTTTGTCTTTACTGGTTTAATTGGTGGCGCAATCGGTCCAGTTATCAGCGCTTATTATGCAGCAGGCGCTGGCGGTCTAGTCGCTCAAGCGCTTGGCGCTACGGCCGTAGTATTCTTTACCTTATCAGGCTATGCCTTGGTCTCTAAGAAAGATTTTAGTTTTCTAGGCGGCTTTTTGATGGTCGGCTTAGTGGTAGCGCTGCTCGCTATTGTTGCTAACATATTCTTTCAAATGCCAGCAATGAGTATGGCGATAAATGCTTTAATCATTTTTGTAATGTCGGGTTTAATCTTATTTGATACTAGCCGCATCATACATGGTGGTGAAACAAACTATATAAGAGCGACCGTAAGTTTGTATCTAAGTATCTACAATATCTTTATGTCGATACTTGCGTTACTTGGTGCAGGTAACGACTAAAGCAAATGTATTATTATTTCAAAACGCCCCGTAATTGGGGTGTTTTTGTTTATACTATTTTTGTTTGTAGTGTAAGCCTGTATACTTTAACTCAAGCTATATCAAATACTGTTTTTAATGTCTGCAAAACCAAGCTTTAGTCTTTTTGTCAGCAAAAGTCCTTACGATTCTCGCAATGCAGAGTCGGCCATCACTTTTTGCCATGCCGCTATACAGAGCGGTTATGTAATAAAACAAGTATTTTTTTATCAATCAGGCGTGCAAAACGGTTCTGATTACCTTTCAGTGAATACCGACGAGGTGTCTGTTAAAAGCCGTTGGTCTGAATTACATCATACCCATAATGTCCCATTATATATTTGTGTAACAGCTGCGACTCGTCGCGGCATATTGTACGACGACGTTAGTAAAGGCGGAAAAAGCAATCTCGCATCAGATTTTGAAGCCGTAGGCATGAGTGAATATTTTGCGGCACTGCATGACACAAGCGTTAAAGGCATTCAGTTTTGAATGCTTATCTCCTTATAATAAGTACACACGCACCCTATCACTCAAGTGCCGCTATAGATGCCCTTGAAGCTGCTCTAGCAGCGTCTAATGTTGGCCTAGATACAAGGTTGTTATTTCAATCTGATGGCGTCTATCAGCTTCTAGGTTTACAACAAGCTGAAACGATAGGTCACAGGAGTATATATAAAAAGCTCAGCGCCCTACCATTGTTTGATATAGAGCATATTTACGTTGACGGACCTAGTATTGATGCAAGAAGCTTACAGCTTAGTCAAGGTGCTATTCCTTGGCTTGAATTAAATAAAAATGAGATACTTAGCCTGATTAAAAACGCACAAAATATACTGGTATTCTAATCATGTTATTACAAGTATTAAGCAATAATGCCTTGAGTTTGCAGCCCTACATTGAAGATCCCGATATCACCATCGTATTATTACAAGATGGGGTGTATTTGTTGCCAGAACTCATTCAGCAAATTCCAGCTAATAGACTGTTTGTGCTTGAAAGTGATTGGCTTGCTTCAGGCTTAGCCCAGATAAATCTACATGAGCTAAAAGTAAACCTAATAAGCGCTGAACAGTGGGTGAATATGGCAGCTGAGCATTTTAATATTTTGACTTTACAATCATGACGGAATATTTATTAGTAGATGGCGTTAGCTTGGCGCTCGATAAAAATGGGTATTTACAGGATATGTCTCAATGGCAACCCAATGTTGCTGAAGCCATAGCCCAAAAGGAAGGTATGAATCTGGGCGATGATCACTGGGAGGTGATTAATTTTGTGCGGGAATTTTATGAGACGTATGATACAAGTCCAGCAATTCGTGCTTTGGTTAAGGCTATGCAGGTTAAATTTGGACCGGAGAAAGCAAACAGCCGTTACCTACATCGTTTATTCCCCGATGGCCCGGCAAAGCTTGCCACTAAACTGGCTGGCCTGCCTAAACCAGCTAAATGTCTTTAATTTTAAGACAATATTTAAATATTTCCCCATAAATGACACAAAAAAGCGAGCTCATCAGGCTCGCTTTTCTTATTATCTAATGAGTTTTAAGCTGGATTGATTTCAGTTAAACCATTCATATAAGGCACTAAAGCCTCAGGTACTTTTACACTGCCATCCTGCCGCTGGTAGTTCTCCAAAATAGCCACTAGAGTACGACCAACCGCCAAACCTGAGCCATTAAGCGTATGTATTAACTCTGGCTTCTTCATTTCATTTGACTTATATCTTGCCTGCATTCTGCGAGCTTGGAAGTCACCCATATTAGAGCATGAACTAATTTCTCTGTAGGTATCTTGTGCCGGTAACCATACTTCTAAGTCATACGTTTTACATGCACCAAAACCCATGTCGCCAGTACACAAGGTTACTTTGCGATACGCTAAGCCTAGCTTTTGCAAGATAGTCTCTGCGTGACCTGTTAGCTCTTCTAAAGCGTTCATTGATGAATCAGGATGCACCAGCTGCACCATTTCAACCTTGTCGAATTGATGTTGACGGATCAGACCTTTGGTATCGCGCCCATAACTCCCCGCTTCACTTCTAAAGCATGGTGTATGCGCTGTCATTTTAATTGGCAGTTCATCACTCGCAAAAATATGATCACGAGCAATATTGGTAAGCGGTACTTCAGCAGTAGGGATCAATGACAGACCCTGCCCCTCTTCTGTTGCCGGTTTGGTATGAAATAAATCAGCTCCAAATTTCGGAAGCTGGCCCGTACCGAATAAACTCTCTGCATTCACCAAGTAAGGCACGTACACTTCGTGATAGCCGTGCTCTTGGGTATGACAATCCAACATAAACTGAGATAAAGCGCGATGCATGCGCGCAATCGCACCATTCATTACCACAAATCGAGAGCCAGAAAGTTTGGCAGCCGTTTCAAAGTCTAAACCTTTATTCAAGGATTGAGAGATATCAACATGGTCCTTTGGATTAAAATCAAAGCTCGGAGGCGTGCCCCACTTTAATATTTCAACATTATCGTTTTCATCTTTACCGATTGGTACGTCTTGGGCCGGTATATTGGGGGTTTCTTGATAAATACTGTTAATAGACTGCATTACATCGTCAAGTGCTGACTTAGCAGCATCAAGCTTTGCGCCAAGTTCATCCACTTGTGCAAGTAATGGGGCAATATCTTCGCCAGAGCGTTTTGCCATACCAATAGCCTTTGAACGAGTGTTTCGCTCATTCTGTAGCTCTTGTGTTTCCATTTGCAGGGCTTTACGCTGTTGTTCGAGCTGGTTGTAAGTTTCTACATCAAGCACAAATCCTCTGTTTGCGAGGGCGGCTGCCGTTTCTTCTATATTGTTTCGAAGTAAACGTGGGTCTAACATAACAAATACTATCCTTTCATAATTGACATAGCACACCACACCGCGGCGAGGCAGAGGCATACGTTTAATAAAATAGTTAGTCCAGCTTTTAACCAATCGCCTTCTTGCAAAAATAAGAAGACTTCAAGTGAAAAGGTGGAGAACGTTGTAAAAGCGCCGAAGAAGCCAACCGTGATCAGCAGTTTTAAGTCATTACTCAAATGACTTTGCTGAGAAAACCACGCTAGCGCGAGACCTAAACCGAATGATCCGAGCACATTTACGCTAAGGGTAGCAAAAGGTAGACTCTTGCCCAATACATTTGTCACCATAACATTGGCAAATAATCGCAAACAAGCACCTAATGCACCACCGATTGCTACGAATAAATAAGTCATCCAAGTAATGGTCAAGGTTTTACCTCAGGCTAATGCAAGCTTATGATTTACGAGCATTATCTTCTAATTCTTGTAAATATGCGATTTTTTGCTGTAAGTGTTTTTCAAAACCACGTGGATTAGGTTCATAATATTTAGCGGCTGGCATATTTTTTGGAAAATAATTTACTCCCGGCGCGTATGCCGTCTCTAAATTGTGAGGGTACACATAGTCTTTCCCGTGCCCTGCTGTCTTGGCCAATTGCGTAGGTGCATTTCTAAGATGCAAAGGAACCGCTTCATTACTGTGCGCTAAAGCATCTCTCTTGGCTGCTTTGAAAGCATTATAAACAGCATTGCTTTTAGGCGCCAGGGTGCAATAAATCACCGCTTGAGCAATTACTCTCTCACCCTCTGCCTGCCCTACACGATGATAAATATCCCATGCATTTAAGCAAATTTGCAGCGCTTTGGGATCTGCATTGCCAATGTCTTCTGAAGCAATTGCTAATAGGCGTCGACATATAGGCGTAACGTCAGTGTTTGCAATTAACATACGTGCAAACCAATATAATGCTGCGTCGCATGCACTGCCTCTTATCGATTTATGAAAAGCTGATAGTAAGTCATAATAATGATCGCCTTGCTTATCAAAGGCTGCAATGGTTTCTCCTACAGATTGCTCGAGAATAGCCAAGGTGATAACAGCGCTTTCGTCTACAAGGCTAGCACCCAACTCAAGGCTATTGAGTAAGCGCCTTGCATCTCCATTCGAATATTTAAGCAATGCTCGTTTAGTAGCTTCTTCGATAGATACAGGTTTAGATCGATTTTTATTTAAGTATGATAATGCACGTGCGCACAGTTTTTCTAAATCAGACTCGTTTAGTGGGGAGAGCGAAAATACGCGCATTCTAGAAAGTAGTGCCTGATTAATTGAAAAGGCAGGATTTTCAGTAGTAGCGCCAATCAAACGAATAAGTCCACTTTCAACATGGGGTAAAAAAGCATCTTGTTGTGCCTTGTTGAAGCGGTGAATTTCATCAACAAACACTATGGGTACGTTGTTAAATAGGCCGCCATTCTGTTCCTTTGCTTGCTGCGCTATCTGCTTGATGTCTTTAATGCCAGCATTAATCGCAGACAGAGTAATAACCTCAGCGTCAAGCGTGTTACTGATAACATGAACCAAAGAAGTCTTACCGCAGCCCGGTGGGCCCCACAAGATCATGGAAGGAATGTTTTGTGCCTTACTCAACTTATAGAGTATGCCTTCATCCCCCATTAAATCTGGATTTCCTGCATACTCATTAAAGTGCTCGGGACGAAGCGCATTTGCCAGCGGTTGGGTCTGTTTCATAGTAGTAGAAGCAAAGCTAACTAGAAGTTCTCAGCGCTACGCTGGTCATCAATTACATAGCTTTCTGGATATATAGCTGTGAAACTATTGTCTGCCACTTTGATATTTTGTTGGGCATTAGTAAACACAATCCGATTGGTTTGACGTTGTTTATCCTTAGAAACTAAGGCGCTTAATATATCATCCGTAAATGTTAATGCTAATTCAGTGATATTGGCGTCTGGGTTGGTAGCGTTTATTATAAAACTGCCCTCAGAATACGAGATATTGACCTCATTCCATGCTGCCGGATCATCTGATATGAGCAACATAAGCGGGTTATTATCAATAATTTGAGATTGATCGAGCAAACTTACTTGCTCAACGAAAGGGTCAATATTATATACAACAGCACCGTCAGCAATAAATAAAGATTCGTCAGGTTGACTAACTTGCCACCGTAACTGATTAGGTTTTTGTAAGGTCAGCTTACCTTCAGATTGTTGCAACACTTCACCTGTCCAGTCCTCAATAGTTTGAGTAAAATCAGCCTGATAACTTTGCAAAGCCCCAAGTAAGACCTTGAGTTCAGCCTTTGGCTCTTTATCTGTTGCAGCAAAGCTCTGTGAACTGAGCACCAACAACAGCATGAGCAGAGCGACGGTCATTGCCATTTTGCCAAGCATAGACTTATGGGAGATGCTATATGGCTGATTACGTTGTGCGACATTGAGGTAAATAGGCTTCAACTGTGTTCCTTATCTTTTAATGAACTAACTAAGCTTAATGTTTCGGTGCAGCTGGGGCTAAAACTTCCCGGTTGCCATTGTGTCCTGCCGTAGTTATGACGCCATCCATTTCCATTTGTTCAACTATTCGAGCGGCCCGGTTGTAGCCAATTCTAAATTTGCGTTGCACACTCGATACTGAGACCTTTCTGGTTTCGGTCACAAAGGCTACGGCTTCATCATAAAAAGCATCATAATCTTCTGCGTTGCCGCCCTCACTAGATTCACCCGGCAATAACACCTCTCCCAGTGCATCACCGTTCAGAATTTCGTCAATATATTGTGGAGCGCCACGAGCTTTCCAGTCAGCAACGACTGCGTGCACTTCATGATCGTCAACAAATGCGCCATGCACACGAGTCGTAATGCTTGTACCAGGTGGATTATAAAGCATATCACCCATCCCCAGCAGCGATTCTGCGCCCTGCTGATCTAAAATTGTGCGCGAGTCGATTTTACTCGATACTTGAAATGCAATCCGCGTAGGTATATTTGCTTTGATCAAACCGGTTATAACGTCTACCGATGGCCGCTGTGTCGCGAGAATAAGGTGGATTCCGGCAGCTCGAGCTTTTTGCGCGATACGAGCAATCAACTCTTCTACTTTTTTGCCTACAATCATCATCATATCGGCAAATTCATCGACCACCACGACAATAGAAGGCAGTTTTTCAAGTGCTGGAGCCGTTTCATCCATACTCTGACTCGCTTGCCAGAGTGGATCGTAAATAGATTCGCCAAGAGCCGCCGCTTGTGCAATTTTTTTATTGTAGCCTTTAAGGTTTCTAACACCTAAAGCAGACATTAAACGATATCGGCGTTCCATTTCTCCAACGCACCAGCGTAGAGCGTTGGACGCTTCTTTCATATCTGTAACCACTTCAGCTAATAAATGTGGTATGCCTTCATACACGGAGAGCTCAAGCATTTTGGGATCTATCATAATCAATCTAACGTCTTCAGGCGTCGATTTATAAAGTAAGCTCAAAATCATTACATTCACGCCAACAGATTTACCCGAGCCTGTTGTCCCCGCGACCAAAAGATGTGGCATTTTCGCTAAGTCTACTACCACAGGATTACCTGAGATATCTGCGCCCAATACCATGGTTAGTGGAGATTCGTTATTTTGGAATTCACTGCAACCGATTACTTCGCTCAAACGCACCATTTCGCGATGCTTGTTTGGAAGCTCAAGACCTATTACCGATTTACCTGGGATTACCTCAACCACACGCACAGAGATTGCTGACATAGCCCTTGCTAAGTCTTTAGCAAGTGTTGTAATTTTGCTAACTTTGACGCCGGGCGCTAAGTTGAGTTCAAATCGTGTAATCACTGGGCCGGGAAGAACGTCTACAACCTCAGCCTGCACGTTAAAATCAGCTAACTTCGCTTCAAGTAACCTCGATACTTGTTCTAGTTCCTCGGGTGAGATTGGATTTTCGCGCTTATTGGCACGTTCAAGCAATTCAAATGACGGCATAGGACCAATCCCATTGCTCGACTCTGGCTTACTTGGTGCACTGGCTTCCTTATCACCTGCATGGGTTTCAGACTGAGTTACATTTTTGCTAGGCTTAGATTGAGTGTGTGAAGTAGGCGTTTTATCGCTATCTTTGCTACCCGCTTGATTGTCCACCTCGTCATTACCGACGATAAAGGGCGGGAGTTCATCATCCAAAATGTCATCAGGTAAAGAGAACCCTGGCTCTGTTTTAGTCTTTGGTGCGGCGCTAGGTGCCGCGCGTAGGCTTGTAATAGTCACTTTACTCGAACGTTTAGCGTCCTCTTCGCTATCATCCTCTCGCCTTTTAGGATTAGGCAATGATAACTGGCTGACTTTATTTGGCAAAGCAATGACTTTTTTGCTTCCACTGATGGCAAATGCACCTAAACCATCAACAATCGCCATCCAAGATATACCGGTTGCAAGGGTAAAACCCGTACAAAAGAAGCATAATAATAATAGAACAGAACCCACAAAACTGAAGTGCGGCATTAATGCGGCGCTGATAATATCACCCATTGCGCCGCCGGCTGATACACTGTAAAAGTCATCAAAATTAATACTGGCAATACCTGTAAAGCCAAACACCAGCAGCAGCACACCTATTAGACGCAAGCTAATGGTTAAGTAATCAAGTTCTTTTAAATTTCTAAGATGCAAAAACATAAACCAGCCTATGAAGGCTAAGGCAAAAGGCACTAGATACGCAGTAACACCAAAGGTAAAGAGTAGAATATCGGCGAAATAAGCGCCAACTGCACCCATAGTATTTTGAACTTCAGGATTTAAGCCTGCTTGGCTCCAGCCCGGATCGCTTGGATGAAAAGAGGCTAGCGCAACCAATAAGAAAAATGAAAAAGCGCATGAAATTATCATGCCCACTTCCATTACGCGCTGTATGCCTGACAATCGTGACATTTTCTTTTATTTTCTCATAAGTTATTTGAACATTAACATACTAAGGTTAGCACGGATTAGGCTCGCAAAGCACCTTAAAATAGTATCATAAAACACAGAATACGAACTTGCTAAGCCACTCTTTAGTCTGCATTTACTTCATATTAATTTTGATTCTTGAGGTGTGTTTAACCTCTTCCATAACCACATAAGTGCGAGATTCACTAACCCCTGGCAAGCGCAGTAATGTATCACCCAGTAATTTTCGATAACTGGACATATCTGCGACCCGCGCTTTCAGCAAGAAATCAAAATTACCAGAAACTAAATGGCACTCTTGAATATCCTCTTGGTTTTGAACCGCCGCAGAAAATTCTGCGAAGATATCTACCGAAGTCTTCGTTAATGTAATTTCTACAAACACTAACATAGCAGCACCCAATTTATCTGGGTTCAAGCGAGCATAATAACCCTCAATATACCCTTGCATCTCTAGGCGCCTTACCCTTTCAAGACAGGGGCTAGCACTTAAACCAACTAACTTTGCTAATTCAACATTGGAGACTTTACCATTTGTTTGTAGCTCGGCGAGGATCCTGCGATCAATTCTATCGATGTGTTTTGGCGTTTTAACTAACAAAATAAAATACCGCAATAAATTCATATCACAGAATAATACATTGAAAAGTTCATAAATACGAAATTATTATTTTATTATTCTTATGTACAATGCCGTCTTCTTATAATGAGCAGATGAGTTGTAGGTTATGTTAGTAGGTGTACCAAAAGAAATTAAAAATCACGAGTACCGCATCGGTTTAAGCCCCGCTGCTGTAAAGGAATTTGTCGCTCACGGTCACACCGTAATGATAGAAACCGATGCTGGAACATCTATTGGCTTTCCTGATGAGATGTATATAAACGCTGGCGCTGTAATCATCAATACAGCGGAAGAAATCTTTGCACAAGCAGAGATGATTGTAAAAGTAAAAGAGCCGCAGCCTAACGAGTGTAAAATGCTCCGTGAAGGACAAATTCTTTATACTTATTTACATCTCGCACCAGATGCAAAGCAAACTGAATTATTAGTCGCATCTGGCGCTACCTGTATTGCCTACGAAACTGTCACCGATAATAAAGGTGGCTTACCTCTACTGGCTCCAATGTCAGAAGTTGCGGGCCGTATGTCTATTCAGGCAGGTGCACATTATTTAGAAAAGGCTCACGGCGGAAGTGGTACTTTGCTTGGTGGCGTCCCAGGAGTTGCACCCGGTAAAGTACTTATTATCGGCGGAGGTGTAGTTGGCACTCAAGCTGCTAAAATGGCGGTAGGTCTTGGCGCTGAAGTGACTATCTTAGACCGTTCGCTACCTCGTTTGCGCGAGCTAGATGATATTTTCTTAGGTCGCATTCACACCGTATATTCAACTGAAGAGGCCATTGAGCAATATTCTTCACGTTCAGACCTTGTTGTAGGGGCCGTCTTAATTCCAGGCGCAGCAGCACCAAAATTACTAAACCGTGAGCACATCAAAGCGATGAAGCCAGGTTCTGTATTAGTCGACGTAGCAATCGACCAAGGTGGCTGTTTTGAAACATCTAAAGCAACTACTCATCAAGACCCTGTATATATTGTCGATGATGTTGTTCATTACTGTGTAGCTAACATGCCTGGCGGCGTTGCTCGAACTTCAACTATTGCGCTAAACAATGCAACCCTACCCTTTGGCCTAGCGATAGCTAACAAAGGCGTAAAACAAGCAATGATGGATGACAAGAATTTATTAAACGGCTTGAACGTGCATAAAGGTTTAGTCACATACAAAGCGGTTGTAGATGCTCTCGGTAATCAACTTAATTTAACCTATTGCGAGCCTTTAGAGGCACTGAATCGATAAACGCTTTGAATCTACTTTGAAGTAATAACGAAAAAGCACGAGGTCATTAAGGCTCTCGTGCTTTTTTATGTGGTTTGAGATAGTAGAGACTGATTAATTTGTTCAAGTACGCGTGCGGGATTTTCTGACTGGGTAATAGGTCGACCAATCACCAGATAGTCCACGCCTGCACTTAGTGCTTCTTTAGGTGTCATAACACGTTTTTGGTCGTCCATATTACTACCAATTGGTCTTATGCCAGGCGTTACTAATCGAAAGTCTGAGCGTACTTGTCGTCTTAACATTATTGCTTCTTTAGCAGAGCAAACAACACCATCAGCTCCAGCCTCTTGCGATAATAACGCCAAGTCGGCTACTTTACTTGCAATATCTTGCCCTTGGTACACCGCAGAGAATTGACCTTCATCCATACTCGTCAGAATCGTTACAGCCGTTAACAATGGCGGTTTATTCACACTTTGCGTTGCATCTTTTGCAGCTGTAACCATATCTGCGCCGCCACTTGCATGGACATTAACCATCCACACCCCTAACTGACTGGCAGCTGCAACAGCTTTTGCGACAGTATTGGGAATATCATGAAATTTAAGGTCTAAAAATACATCAAAGCCTTCACCTACTAGATATCTAACCCAATCAGGACCGAATAAAGTAAACATTTCTTTGCCTACCTTTAAGCGGCACTGCTCAGGCGTCAATTGTGCAATAAGTGCTTTTGCTGATGCTATGTTGTCGTAATCCAGCGCTACAATGACCGGCGAATCGATTAACTTATTCACCATCAAGTCCTTTAATTGGTTTGATCACAGACCACTTTTTACAAGATGGACACAACCAATAAAGCTGACGCCCTGAAAATCCACAACTATGGCAACGATATTTAGGACGTTGTTTAATTTGTTTAACAATCAAGGTTTGCATCTGCTCTAAGCTTTGTTGAGCTCTATTATCAGGTAACACCTTTTGATATAAACTTAACAAAGATTCAAAACCACGCATGGTAGGATGATTGTCTAATTGTTTGTTAAGAGTCTCTATAGCAAGGTCTGTATTACCTTTGCGCGCAAGGATTTTTACCTTAGCAATATAAGAAGACGCGCACTTTTGCCAGTATGGCTCTAATATATTTTCCAGCTTATCCCAGGCATCAATTTTTTCGGCACATATTTCTAGTAGAGGAATTGCCTCGCTTAGCCAATCAATCTCTCGTTTAGGAATTTCAGCAAGATAATCCATCGCCTGATCATACGCTTCTTTTTTAATACAAAGCTTGCCCATTTCTAGCCAAGCCCGAATTTCTTTACCTTCAACCATAATGGCTTTCTTTAGGGTCTGCTCAGCGGCATCTAAATCATTTTCTTGCATCAGCTCTAGGGCTTGCTCACAATAAAAATGCGATAAGAGTTGATACATGACGGTGTCATTAGGAGTGATTTTTAGGCTACGCGTAGCTAACTCAATGGCCTTATGCCATTCTTTGGTAACTTGGTAGATATTGAATAGTTTTTGCTGAGCTATACCAAAATGTCTTTCATCTTCGAGTAATTGAAGAAAAGCTCCCTCTGCACGCTCTAAGAATCCAGCTAATAAGTAGTCTGTACCTAACTCAACAAGCGCTAGGGCTTCTTGTTTTTTGCTAATCTCATCGCGACTGATGAGATTTTGATGTACCCGTATCGCACGATCTAACTCCCCTCTATGACGAAAGAAGTTACCCATCGCAATATGCGTTTCAACCGTATCATTATTTACACTTATCATCTTCATAAAAGTATCAACGGCTTTGTCAGCTTCGTCGGACAATAGAAAGTTGAGGCCTTTGTAATAATGATTAGCAATAATAGAGGATTGTTTACGTTGTGCGCTCCGAAGACTATTACGGCCCATTACCCAACCATAAGCGGCTGCGACAGGAAGGAGGAGAAATAGAGCTTCTAGCATTTAAGGTTCTACTTTCGAAAGTTTTGCTAACTTCCTATTCAGTAAGCTTACCTTAACTCTTAAAGAAAGGTACTTCGATAACATGGCACATATTCCTAATGTAAAACCAAGCGCAATAGAGCAGACCATAAACGCAGAAACACGCATATCGCTTTGAGCAATTAAGTAGTTAACGGTGATTACTTCGGAGTTTCTGGCACCTACAACAATCGCTAATAGCAAAAGTAAAACCACGACTATTATAATTAAAATAGCTTTCATCAAGCGTCCTTTTAATAAAACCCTATTGTAGATGTAATTGTCGCTCACATGAACACATGAGCGACATAAACCTTAGAGGTCGACTCTATCTCTTAATTCTTTACCAGCTTTAAAATGCGGCACATGCTTACCCGCTAATTCAACGGTTTCACCGGTTTTTGGATTACGGCCAACACGAGGCGCACGATAATGCAGAGAAAAACTGCCGAAGCCACGAATTTCTATACGCTCACCGCGTTGAAGTGTTTGTGCCATTTGTTCTAGTAATTCTTTGACAGAAGACTCTAGTTCTTTGCCTTGTAAATGTTGTGCTTTTTGGCCTAAACGATCAATAAGTTCAGATTTAGTCACGGATTTTCCCTCAGTTAAACAAATGAGAGGTAACCTTTATTGCAGATAGAAACGCAGAAATAAAGGAGCGGCAGAGAAGCCGCTCCTGATAGTACGATTACTCGCCTTTAGCAGCTTTAAATGCTTCTGCCATTGCGTTCGCAAAGCCAGCGTCATCAGCCTTACTATTATTGCTATCGATCGCTTCTTTCTCATCAGCTTGATCTTTCGCTTTAACAGACAGGTTAACAATGCGGTTTTTACGGTCAACGCCCATGAATTTAGCTTCAATGGTTTCACCCACTTTCACTACATCATTCGCGTCTTCCACTCTATCGCGTGCAAGGTCACCAATTCGAATATAACCTTCAACTTCATCACCAAGTTTAACAGTTACACCCTTAGCATCGGCCTCGATGATTGTTCCATTAACAATAGCACCTTTTTTGTTGTCTGTCAGATACTTATTGAATGGGTCTTCATCAATTTGCTTAACGCCAAGAGAGATGCGTTCGCGCTCTGGATCCACTTGTAATACCACAGCACTAATTTCATCGCCTTTCTTGTAGTCACGAACCGCTTCTTCACCTGTTTTCTGCCAAGAGATGTCAGATAAGTGAACAAGGCCGTCAATGCCGCCGTCTAAGCCAATAAAGATACCGAAGTCAGTGATTGACTTGATCTTGCCAGATACTTTGTCGCCTTTCTCGTAAGACTTAGCAAAAGTCTCCCAAGGGTTGTCAATGCACTGCTTAAGACCAAGAGATATACGACGACGTTCTTCATCAATTTCAAGAACCATTACGTTCACTACATCACCTAAGTTAACAACTTTAGATGGGTGAATGTTTTTATTAGTCCAATCCATTTCAGAAACGTGTACTAAACCTTCAACGCCGTCTTCAATTTCCACGAAACAGCCGTAATCAGTAAGGTTTGTAACAGCACCGCTCAAGCGTGCGCCTTCCGGATAACGCTCAGCAATTTCTTGCCATGGATCGTTGCCCATCTGCTTCATACCAAGTGATACGCGAGACTTTTCTTTGTCGAATTTTAATACTTTAACGTTGATTTCATCACCCACGTTAACGATTTCACTTGGATGCTTAACGCGTTTCCAAGCCATATCAGTAATGTGAAGTAGGCCGTCTACGCCGCCTAGATCAACGAATGCTCCGTAATCGGTAAGGTTCTTAACGATACCTTTAACTTCATCACCTTCCTCAAGGTTAGAAAGTAATTGATCACGCTCTGCACTGCTTTCTGCTTCGATAACAGCGCGGCGAGAAACGACCACATTATTACGTTTAGCATCAAGTTTGATAACTTTAAATTCTAGTTCTTTACCTTCAAGGTGGGTTGTTTCGCGCACTGGGCGAACATCAACCAAAGAGCCTGGTAGGAAGGCACGAACGGTATTAACTTCAACAGTAAAGCCGCCTTTGACTTTGCCATTGATAACGCCTTTAATAGTTTCTTTTTCTTCGTAAGCTCTTTCAAGCTCAACCCAAGCTTCGTGACGCTTGGCTTTTTCACGAGAAAGGATTGTTTCGCCGAAACCATCTTCTACAGCGTCTAGTGCCACATCAACAGTGTCACCAACTTCAATTTCTAATGAACCGTCAGCCGCTCTAAATTGCTCAACTGGGATAGCACTTTCTGATTTAAGACCAGCATCAACAAGAACGATGTCTTTATCGATAGACACCACGGTACCTTTAACAATAGCGCCTGGGCGCGTTTCTAGCTGGAGTAAGCTTTCTTCAAAAAGATCTGCAAAATTTTCAGTCATATTAGCTTCAATGTTTAGTCCGCCAATTCAATCCAGAATTACGGGGTTATTAGTAAGACCTTTTTCATCCTAAAATCGGTCGCAAGTGTAGTACATCTCAGTGGTATACATGCCTTAAGCAAACAATTTACTATCAATAAAATTCTTTGCTTTTTCAAAGACTTGTCGGACATCTAAACTAGTAGAGTCAATCTCAAACGCGTCTTTGGCTGGGCGTAGCGGCGCTGTTGTTCTGTTAGCGTCACGTTCATCCCTAGCTTGTATATCCTCTAAAAGGCGCGAGAGTTTAACATCATGGCCCTTGTCTTTCAACTGCTGAAATCGTCGCTCGGCGCGAGCTTCAGCGCTAGCGGTTAAGAATATCTTAGCATTTGCATTTGCAAACACCACCGTTCCCATGTCACGACCATCTGCAACTAACCCGGGAGATTGTGAAAAGTTTCTTTGCCGTCTGAGTAGGGCTTCTCTGACTACTGGAATAACGGCAACTTGAGATGCTGCAGAACCTATTTCTTCAGTTCTTATTGTATCAGTAACGTCCTCACCCTCTAAAACAATTCTTGTGTGGCTGCCATCAGTTTGAAAAGAAACATCTAAGCCCGAAGCTAGAGGCACTAGGGCGTCATTATCATCAAAAGGAATATCGTGATGCATGGCTGCCACTGCCAAAACGCGGTAAATAGCACCGCTATCAAGAAAATGGAAATGATATGCATCCGCTAACATTGCGCTTAAAGTCCCCTTGCCTGCGCCACTCGGTCCATCTACCGTAATAATCGGTATGTGTTGCTGCATATTTTTTATACCCATAATTGAAAACGGCGCAATTATACGCCCCTGACTAATAAGTGCAACGCGCGCTGGCTTTCTTTCGCTCAACTTTATTGGCTTATGCGATCAAATTCATCAAAAAAGCTAGGGAAGGTTTTTGATGTGCACTGAGGATCGTTAATAGTAATACCACTGATGGGGTCAAGTGCTAATAGAGCAAAGCACATCGCCATGCGATGGTCATCATAAGTGTTTATATCTGCGTGCACAATTTGTTTTGGTGGAGTCACTTTTATATAATCTTCACCCTCCTCTACCTCAGCGCCCACTTTTCTGAGCTCTGTTGCCATAGCATGGAGACGATCGGTTTCCTTTACTCGCCAGTTATAAATATTTCGAATAACCGTGGTGCCTTTTGCGAACAAAGCGGTTGTTGCAATTGTCATTGCAGCATCTGGGATATGGTTTAGATCTTGGTCAATGGCTGTTAAACGACCGGCGGATGCGGTAATTGCATTATCTTCCCATTCAATTTTTGCACCCATGTCTTGCAACACGTCCGCAAATTTTATGTCACCTTGAATGGATGTTTTGCCCACACCAATGACGCGAACTTTACCGCCTTTTATGGCGGCAGCGGCTAAAAAATATGAAGCTGAGGAAGCATCACCTTCCACCCAAAAAGTGCCTGGTGAACGATATTTTTGCCCTGCTTTTATTATAAAGCTCTGATAATCTTTATTTTCTAAACTGACACCAAAGCGACGCATACTATCTAGGGTAATATCAATATACGGTTTAGAAACCAGAGTACCTTTTATATCAATATAAACGTCTGTTTCAAGTAAAGGTGCTGCCATTAACAAAGCGGTCAGAAATTGACTCGAGACTGAACCATCAACTTCAAAACGTGAATTTGTAATCTCTGCGTTTTGAATGCGAAGCGGCGGAAATCCTGGATTCTTTAAATATTGAATATTGGCACCATTCGCAATCAGGGCATCGGCTAGGTCACCTATGGGTCGCTCCTCCATTCGCGGTTCACCACTTAAGGTAACATCTACATCAGAAAAAGCTAATGCAGCGCATAGCGGTCGCATAGCCGTACCAGCATTGCCTAAAAACAACACTTGCGATGTATCGCTTTTGAATTTACCACCTATTCCTGTGACTGTGCATTCAGTTTTATCAGCTGACAATGAATAACTAACACCCATCTGCGTTAGTGCATTTAGCATATGCCTGATATCGTCGCTGTCTAAAAGATTTTCTAATCGAGTTTCACCTTCCGCTAATGCGGCAAGTAAAAGCGCTCTATTTGACAGACTCTTTGAACCAGGCAATCTAATCTCGCCATTTACACGGGCGATAGGAGTTAATATACGTTGCTGCATCTTATCCATGCTTTTGTTCAAATTCCTTCATAAATTCTACCAGCGCCTGCACCCCTTCTAAGGGCATGGCGTTATAAATACTGGCGCGCATTCCGCCAACAAAACGATGTCCTTTAAGTGCCTGCAGTCCAATGTCTCCGGCTTTTAATAAAAAGTCTGCATCTAGTCTATTATCTGCCAACTGAAAGCTAACATTCATTTTAGAACGGTTTTCATCCGCCACTTTATTACTATAGAAATCTGAGCTATCGATACACTCATAAAGTAGCTGAGCCTTTTGTTTGTTAACTCGCTCTATTGCCTCAACACCGCCTTGCTCTAATAACCACTCAAATACCAAACCCGCTAAATACCAAGCGAATGTGGGTGGAGTATTGTACATGCTATCGTTGTTAACCTGCTGCTGATAGTCAAAGACAGCTGGTGTATCCGGACGAGCCAAACCCACAAGGTCTTCACGTATAATTACAACCGCAAGACCTGATGGTCCGATATTTTTTTGCGCGCTGGCGTAAATGATCCCAAAATTATTTACATCAATTGATTTACTCAAAATATTTGACGACATATCCGCCACTATCGGCACACTGTCAGATTTAGGCACCCAATTGATTTCAATTCCATCGATGGTTTCATTAGGGCAGTAGTGAAAGTATGCGGCTTTAGGATCTATTTCCCAGGAATCTTGCGTAGGAACCCAAAGACGGTCATCTTTACTCTGAGTTTTCGCTACAACTTCGGCTTTCATGTACTTTTCAGCTTCCGAAACCGCTATTTGTGACCATTGCCCAGATACTAAATGTTGCGATAAATCACCGCGCTGCGCTAAGTTCATTGGCACTGAAGAAAATTGCCCACGACCGCCGCCTTGCAAAAACAATACTTTATAGTTGTCGGGTACTTTCATTAGGGTTCTTAAATCACGTTCAGCCTTTTGAGCAACTGCAATAAAAGGCGCACCTCTGTGACTGACTTCCATGACGGAAGTCCCCTGATTTGACCAGTTCAACATTTCCGCTTGCGCTTTTAACAGAACCGGCTTTGGCAGCACGGCAGGACCAGCACTAAAATTATAAATGGTTTGCATGTTTAGTATCCAACATAAAATAAGCGACCATTAATGGTCGCCTATAATCACTATGATTTAAAACTGCTCAAAACCTACTCTTGCGGAGCATCTGAGTCAGTATCACTTGCATCCGCATCAGATTCAGGCGCTTGACCTTCATCAACAGATGCTTGCACGCCCTCTTCCTCTGCAAGGCTTTCACCTTCTATAACGGCTTGTACAATCTCTTCTACTTCGTCAATTCGCTGCAAGGCCACAACATGTTCGCCCTCAACAGTACGAATAAGCGTTACGCCTTGTGTATTTCTGCCAACGGTAGAAACTTCGGCTGCACGTGTACGTACGAGCGTTCCTTGGTCTGAAATGAGCATGATTTCATCATTTTCATATACCTGTACGGCACCAACAACAGCACCATTACGTTCAGATACTTTGATAGAAACAACACCTTTAGTTGCACGACTCTTAGCTGGGTATTCACCAATTGGTGTACGCTTACCATAACCGTTTTCGGTAGCAGTAAGAATGTCACCTTCAGCGTTCGGTACTATCAACGAAACAACGCGCTCATTTTCAGCGATGCGAATACCGCGAACACCGGTTGCAGTACGTCCCATTGGGCGAACTTGATCCTCGCTGAAACGTACAACTTTACCCGCATCAGAAAACAACATGATTTCGCTGGAACCGTTAGTTAAATCAACACCGATGAGTTCGTCACCATCTGTAAGATTTACCGCAATAATACCGTTTGCGCGAGGACGAGAATATTGCGTTAACTCGGTCTTTTTAACTGTTCCTTTGGTGGTTGCCATGAACACGTAATAACCAGCCGCAAACTCTTTGATAGGCAAGATAGCCGTAATGCGTTCACCATCTTCTAGTGGTAAGATGTTGACAATTGGACGGCCTCGAGCGTTTCTACTCGCAAGTGGTAATTGATATACTTTTAACCAATATAAACGCCCTCTCGTTGAGAAGCATAGAATATGGTCATGAGTATTAGCAACTAATAAACGCTCAATAAAGTCTTCAGCTTTCATCTTAGTAGCTGATTTACCACGGCCACCACGACGCTGTGACTCATAATCGGAGAGCTTTTGATACTTAACATAACCTTCACGAGAAAGTGTAACAACCACCTCTTCTCGCTCAATTAAGTCTTCAATATCAATGTCATGAGACGCTGCCGTAATTTCAGTGCGTCTTTCGTCACCATACTCATCACGGACAGCAACTAGCTCCTCAGCTATGACTTCCATTAATCGAGTAGAGCTTGCTAAAATTTTAAGTAACTCAGCAATGATATCGAGTAGTCCGCGATACTCTTCTAAAATCTTATCGTGCTCAAGACCAGTAAGTTTGTTTAAGCGCAAATCTAGAATGGCTTGTGCTTGTTCTTCCGTCAGATAATAGCTGCCGTCGCGAATACCAAATTCAG
>Ga0307981_1001666_pt1 | contig 19356 bp, 19 predicted proteins | sample OrgLakmetagen987_FD_201849 | JGI IMG/M metagenome (GOLD analysis project Ga0307981, IMG submission 201849) | Saline water microbial communities from Organic Lake, Antarctica - #987 | ecosystem: Environmental > Aquatic > Non-marine Saline and Alkaline > Saline | place: Antarctica: Organic Lake... | reverse complement strand
ACCAGTTTCTTTTTTAAGCCATTCCTGTGGTTTATCCAGTGGCTTACTTTTATAACCTCTGCTCAAAATAGAAACTTTTCTGCCCCTATCGCGAAGTGTTTTAGCAAAGAGCTCTACCACAGGTGTCTTTCCTGTACCTCCTACAGTAATATTACCTATACTGATTACCATCGTCCCTAAGTGAGCCTGCTTTTTCCAACCTCGTTTGAATAAATTTAAACGTAAAGAAACTAGCCCTCTAAATATCCATGACAAACCACGTAAAAATTTGCGCATTATGCTAGCGCGTAGCCCTTTAGCTCTGCCAAAGATCACATCTTCACCCCATTGTTCAAATTCTTTTAACCTTTCGCTCATCCTTCAACACATTTGTAAGCTATTTTTAATTGAATGCTAGATTTTATAGTGTTATTGTCGCGCACAGAGCAGAAAATGTAATTAGATAAGAGACTGATAACAGAGATAAAAGGCCATAATAACCGTTAAATTTCACCTAATTAGTTATAAAAATTTGTTCTGAATTTAGATTATTAACCGAGTGAATAAGGCTAATTTAGTTCTTATAATTCTATTTAATCATTTAAAATGAAGGGATTAAGGCATATAAAAACGTTATTTTATAATATTTAAAAAATTCAAATGTTTTTAAAATATAAGTTTGACAAAAAGATAAGGAATACTTAAAAGTAAACTTTAAATCCAAAGTTTCATCCCCGCTAATAACGAAAACAATCTCTACAAATTTATGAACCTATTTCAGAAAATTCTTATTTGCCTATTCTCGATTACGGTAACTTCTACAATTTCCCAAGCGGGAAAGTTCAGAACAGTAATCATTGATCCAGGACATGGTGGAAAAGACAATGGAGGCAGTTATGGTAAGGTCTATGAGAAGCATCTTGCGCTAGATACCTCACTTAGAGTAGATTATCTTCTTCGTAAAAAAGGCTATAGAACTCGTCTTACGCGTAAGAGTGACGTTTTTATCTCACTTTCTAAAAGAGCTGAAATAGCAAATAGCTATAAAAACTCTATTTTCGTATCGATCCACTACAATTACACTTATAACAAAGCGATTAAAGGGCTCGAAACGTTCTATTATACAAGTCGCTCGAAGCCTCTGGCTAGCTATATTCAGTCAGGGATGCTTAGAAAATACGGGGCTCACAATAGAGGAGTAAAATACGCCAGATACGCAGTTCTCAGAAGGGCTAAGAACCCATCGGTCCTCGTTGAATGTGGCTTCGTCAGTAATTATTACGAACGGAAGCGCTGCAAGAAGGGTTGGTATAGACAGAAAATGGCGGAAGGTATTGTAGATGGTATTGTTAAATACCAAAGCGCAAGAAGCCGAGGATACGTTAAATAACGCTGAAAATTCAATAGTAATACACTAAGCCAGTAGGTTATATCTACTGGCTTTGTGCTTTTTTGTATGTAAGGACAATATTTTAAAAGTCCGATTGCCAAACCCCCACTAACGGTTTAGATAATCAACGTGCCAGAAAAGAAAATAGTCAAAAAGACCGCAGTAAAAAAAATAGCGAAGAAAACTACCGCAAAAAAAGCGATATCAAAAAAGGTGATTAAGGAGACGAATCAACGTTCACCGGCTTTTGATAACGCCATAAGAATCAGCGGAGCAAACCAGCACAACTTAAAAAACATCTCCCTAGAGATCCCGCACGGTAAACTCACGGTCATCACTGGACCCTCTGGCTCAGGTAAATCCTCCCTCGCTTTTCATACCTTATATGCTGAAGGACAGCGCCGTTATGTAGAGACATTTTCTCCCTACGTCCGCCAGTTTTTGGACCGCATGGACAAGCCGGTCGTCGACCGTATCGATAACATCCCTCCGGCCATTGCCGTAGAGCAGAAGAACAACATCCGCACCACTCGCTCCACAGTAGGGACTCTGACTGAGCTTAATGACTACTTAAAAGTGATCTTTCCGCGTCTCGCCCGAGCCTATGATCCGAATAATGGCACAGAAATAAAACCTGATAAACCAGCATCGATCATCGCAGATCTGTTAGGAAATCATGGAGATGAAAATGCACTCATCACTTTCAACATCCCAACACCGAGTAACTCCACCTTCGAGGAAATCTGCGTCATGCTCAACCAGCAAGGCTACCTCCGAATTCTTTTAGACGGAAAACCTCACCGCACCGATGACCCACCAGCTAAGAAGAAATTCACCAGCAAAAAAATCCAAGTCATCCAAGACCGAGTCAAACTCTCTAACAAAAATAAAACTCGTCTCCACGAAGCCATCGAAGCTGCTCTCACCAATGGTAAAGGCAACGTCACCATAGTCTGTGACACCAAAGACAGAAAGTTTTCTACCAATTGGACTAACCCTGAAACAGGTTTCACCCTGGCTAAACCAACCGCAGCCCACTTCTCATTCAACTCACCTATAGGTGCATGTGAAGATTGCCGTGGCTTCGGAAAAGTCATCGGTATTGATCTCCACAAAGCCATCCAAGACCCCTCACTGTCGCTCAAACGAGGTGCCATTAAACCATTCCAAACAGCCAGAGGCGAAGACTGCCAGCGAGATCTACTGATCGCTGCAAAATCGGCTGGTATCCCTACCACCACACCCTGGCATGAACTTACCAAAGCCCAGCAAAACTGGGTCATCCAGGGCGAGATAGGTGACACCGATGATCTCTGGCGCAATGGTCAATGGTATGGCATCCGGGGGTTCTTCGACTGGATGGAAGCCAAAGCTTACAAGATGCACGTCCGCGTCTTCCTAGCAAACTACCGTGCCTACACCGACTGCACCACTTGTAACGGCACCCGCCTCAAGCCGTATGCCCAATGCTTTTTACTAGACCCATCATCAACAAGAGGCGCAGCCTCGACGGTAGGGCCCGATCGCCGAGCAGACCGTCCTTCCAAATCGAGCACCAGCTCGCAATCAATCACCAATGCAACGTTAAGCGAAGCGAAAACGTTGCCCGAACTCTGGCAGCTCCCTCTAACAGAGCTCCAAGACTTCTTCGATGTGATCCCTACCGAGCAGGAAAACAGCTCGATTAAACACGCTCTAACAGAAATCAAAGCGCGTCTCCATTACCTCAATGAAGTAGGCCTGGGATATCTTACACTAGACCGCCCAGCACGCACGTTATCCGGTGGAGAAATAGAACGCGTGAACCTCACAACTTGTCTTGGAGCTGCTCTCACAAATACCCTGTTCGTCCTGGATGAGCCCACCGTAGGTCTTCACTCCCAAGACATCCACCGCCTCATCAAGGTCTTGCATGACCTGCGCGATAAGGGTAATACCGTCGTCGTGGTCGAGCATGAGGAAGCTGTCATGCAATCTGCAGATAACCTCATCGATATCGGACCAAAGGCTGGTGAAGCAGGCGGGAACATTGTCGCACAGATCTCTAATCTAAACGCTAAGAATCTAACCCAAAAATATCCACAGTCTCTAACAGCAAAGTATCTAACAGGAGAAAAATCCATCCCGATCCCCGCAAAACGGCGCAAGCCTAAAACGTATCTCACCATCACCGGCGCACACCAGCACAATATCAAAGACCTATCGGTGAAGCTCCCAATCGGCATCATTACCTGTCTTACAGGTCTCTCAGGATCAGGCAAATCCACGCTCGCCAATGACATCATCTACAACAACATCCTAGACCAGCTTCACCAGCCCACAGCGACCCCAGCAGCGTTCATAAAAAAGCTCACTGGTATCGAGCACATCGGAGCCGTAGAGCGTATCGATCAGTCACCACTCACAAGAACGCCACGCTCAACCCCAGCGGTTTACTCTGGCGCATTTGACGCCATCCGTGAGCTCTTCGCTACCCACCAGTCTATTGTCTTGAAGCCAGGATACTTCTCCTTTAATTCTGGAACAGGTCGCTGCGAGCGCTGTATGGGAAATGGCTTTGAAAAAGTAGAAATGCAATTCCTCAGCGACCTCTACATCACTTGTCCAGAATGCGATGGATCACGCTACGGCAACAGTGCACTGAAATACACCTACCTAGAAAAAAACATCGCTGAAACCCTGCGTCTTACCGTCACCGAAGCCTTGGAACATTTCTTCCCTCAAGATTTCGACACCTCGAAAGTCACCAACCAGAAAAACAAAATTCAACGTGCCCTCCAGCCCCTCTGCGACGTGGGACTCGGCTACCTCCGCCTCGGACAACCCCTCAACACCCTCTCTGGTGGCGAGTCTCAGCGTATCAAGCTTTGCCAACTGCTAAGCAAAGCAAAGCTAGCCAAAACAAAAATTAATAAACTAAATAAAATAGACAACTTAAGCGCTGATGATCTTACTGGAGTAATCACAAAGTTATCTAACAAAAAATCAAAACCACCAGTTGAACAATCTACCCTTCTAATCCTAGACGAGCCCACCACAGGTCTCCACTTCACCGATATCGAGCGCCTTCTAGAAGTCTTCCACACCCTAGCAGACACAGGTCACACACTCCTCATTATCGAGCATAACTTAGACGTCATTCGTTCCGCTGATCACATCATCGACCTCGGTCCAGGTGCAGGCACCGACGGAGGAAAGATCACCTTCACCGGCACCCCAGAACAACTCGCCAAACAAAACTCTCCCACAGGAATTGCTCTAGCGAATACGGTAGGGTCTGATCGCCGAGCAGACCGTCTCACAACCAGCCGAAAGGCTGCAAATCCACCCAACAGTATTTCCCTCTACGGAGCCGGAGAAAATAACCTCAAAAACATCGACCTCACCATCCCGCGTGATGAGTTAGTCTGTATCACCGGTCTCTCGGGATCAGGGAAATCCACCATCGCATTCGATATCATATTCGCCGAAGGCCAGCGTCGTTTCCTAGACTCCATGTCACCCTATGCGCGCCAGTTTGCTGGTCAGCTTGAGAAGCCAGACATCGACAAAATAGAAGGCCTCCCGCCCACCGTAGCCATCGAGCAACGGGTCTCTCGAGGTGGTGGTAAATCCACCGTTGGCACCGTCACCGAGATCTATCACTTCCTCCGCCTCCTCTACGCCAAGCTAGGCACCCAGCACTGCCCAGTCAGCGGATTACCCGTCGTCTCACAGACGCTCGAGGCCATTCACAAGCAAATCACAGCTGCGCTCAAATCTAATAAATCCTCACTCCTACTCGTCCCGCTAGTCATCGCTAAAAAAGGTTACCACACAGACATCGTAGCCGCCGCAGCCAAGCACGGCATCGCCGAGGTCATCGCAGATGGTAAGCTCATCAAGACGGCAGATTTCACCCCACTAGCTCGCTTCAAGGAGCACGACATCTATGCCGTTCACCCCAGCGCAGGCATTGCCCACACAGAAGCAGCGTTGAGGCTAGGAAGCGGACGATGCGGCATCGCCACAATCACGAAGAATAAGAAATTTGAGATCACCACCTACTCCACCAGCCGAGTCTCCCCAGTCACCGGAAAATCCTTCGACCAACCAGACCCACACCACTTCTCCTTCAACTCCGCCCGCGGCTGGTGCAAGGGATGCCGAGGCTACGGCACCGTGACATCGACCTCTGGTCGATACGTCAAAATTAAAAGAAGAAAAGCAAACGAATTTAACTCCGAGCTAGAAGCAGAAATCCACCAAGAGATAGCGCAGAGCAAAGACAAAGATGCAGTAAGAATCACCTGCCCAGAATGCGCAGGCGCTAGACTCCGCGTAGAGTCCCGCCACATCCTCATCGAGGGTCAGTCGATCTCAGAAATCACCGCTTACCCCGTCAGCGATACCATCCCTCTGTTAGAGAAATGGGACTTCGAGGGACGCGACAAAATCATTGCCCGTGACATCCTCCCGGAAATTATTCAGCGCCTCACATTCCTCAAAAAAGTAGGCCTAGACTATCTCTCAGTAGACCGCTCCGCAGATACGCTCAGCGGCGGCGAGTCCCAGCGCATCCGTCTAGCCGCCCAGCTAGGATCAAATCTAACAGGTGTCCTCTACATCCTCGATGAACCCACCATCGGCCTCCACCCACGCGACAACGTCCAGCTGCTAGACACCCTCGAAACCCTCAAAGAAAAAGGCAACTCCCTCCTCATCGTTGAGCACGATGAAGAGACCATGGCCCGCGCCGACACCCTCATCCACATCGGCCCCGGCGCTGGAAAAGAAGGCGGCGAAGTAACCAAGAAATCCAACCACCAAGTTACCCCACCCAAGCCACCAAGGAGAACTATCCCCAAGCTAGGCGAAAAAGATGCTTGGCTCAAAGTGAACGGCTGCCACTACAACAACCTCAAAGAGGTTAACGTCCGCATCCCGTTAGGTCGTCTCTCCGTCATCACTGGCATCTCAGGCTGTGGTAAGTCCTCTCTCATGCGCGGCACCATCGCTAAGATCCCGACCAAAGGAACCAAGAAAAATCAAAAGACAAGCGCACCAAACTACACTTCGAAAAGCGGTTTCGACATCATCAAATACACTTACGAAGTAGATCAAACCCCGATTGGCAAAACCTCGCGCTCCTGCCCAGCCACCTACGTCAAAGTATTCGACGATATCCGCAAGCTCATGGCTCAGGTCCCCGAGTCCAGAATGCGTGGCTACACCGCCTCACGCTTCTCATTCAACAACGCAGAAGGACAATGCCCAGACTGCAAAGGCAACGGCCGCATCAAGCTAGAAATGGACTTCCTCCCCACCACCTACGTCCCCTGCGAAGCCTGTGACCAAATGCGCTATAACCCCGCCACCCTAGAGATCCGTTACAACGGCAGAACCATCGGAGACATCCTCCAAATGTCCATCCAAGAAGCCGCTGAGTTCTTCACCAACCACATCAAACTAGGCCGCACGCTCAACCTCCTCAACGACACCGGACTAGGCTACCTCCAGCTCGGTCAGCCATCACCAACACTCAGCGGAGGGGAAGCCCAGCGCATCAAACTCATCGCTGAGCTCACCAAAGGCCGCGCCAATATTCGCAATATGGGGCCCTCTAACAAGAACCTCTACCTCATCGAAGAACCCACCATCGGACTCCACGCCCAAGACGTGAATAAACTCATCGACGTCCTCCACCGCCTAGTCGACGAAGGTCACACTGTCATCATCGTAGAACACCACACCACCATCATGGCCCAAGCCGACTACCTCATCGACATCGGCCCCGAAGCCGGCGAAGCAGGCGGCACCATCGTAGCCCAAGGCAAACCCGAACAAGTAGCAAAATCTAAGGAATCTAGGACGGCACCATTTATCAAGAAGGCTCTACAGGAATTAAAATAAGTATTGCTCCTAACTTCTCATTTTCATATAAATACACAACATGAGTTCTGAAGACTTACATTTTGAAAATGCTCCCAGCATAGAAACCATCTTTTTGATACGCTCTACCAGCATAGCAGAGATGAGTTTTGAGGACTTTGAAAAACGATGCTTGCCAATTGTAGGCACTACATTTTCTGAAAAGAGAACAGTATCCTTCAATAACCTTCAATTTACCGCTAATAATGCAGAGGAAATAGACTTGAAATCAAATTCTGGATGGTTAGGTATAGAATTTCGTGACACCGAGAGTAAAGTCGTTATCCGTATCCAAAGAGACGGGATTAGCTACCATAAACTTAAGCCCTATACATCCTATGATACAATCCTTCCCGACATCCAGACATTGTGGACGAAATACTGCGAAATTTTCACTCCTAACGGCATCAATAAGATAGGACTTCGATTCGTCAATAGGATAGATCTTCCCGACGAAGTCTCAGCAGAAAACCTCAGTGATTACCTCAGCGTAGTTCCTCATGTAAAACTCCCGCTAGAAGCCAATATAAAAAATATTCTTAGCCGAGTTCATGTTGAAGCTAACGGCTTGAATGGTTATATTTCATTCTCTAATATTTCTGGTCGTATACAACAAATAGAAGCCGTCATCCTAGATATTGATACTTGGAAAGATCAAGATCTCTCAATAGACAGTCAATCTATTTGGCAGAACTTCTCTCAGTTACGAGATTTCAAGAATAAACTATTCCTTGAAAGCTTAACAGATAAATGCTTAACTTTATTTAACTAACATGGCTCCACTTCACGAATTAGATAAGGTGATCATCATCCCAGCAATTTTTGCTAGCGTGACAGCTGGTGCTTGCGCAGAGAGCAAAATATTTGAAGATCAGCTTCAAGACATCCAGATTCAAACTCATAACACGTATAGTTTCTCGAAAGAAAAACGTGAGGCTTTAGAAGAGCTACACGAAGTAGCTTCTGAAACAGCAGCCGACAATTGGGATGGCTATGGGGCCCGAGCAATGGACATCCATGCTTATGAAAGAACAAAAAGATTTCTTCAATATTGGCCAGAAGAACTTCCTTTCCCTGAAATTGGAGTCATGCCTGAGGGGGACATTTCGCTGGATTGGGACTTTGCCCGGCGTCGTAGCTTAACAGTTTTGATAGGAGCCGAAAATCGCATTACCTATGCGATGATTAATTTGGACGACGAAAAAAGTGGCACGCTTAGTTTTATAGAAAACACCCCCAAACCTATAATCTCAAGCCTCAAAGAATTGCTTGAGGCATGTTAGATTCTGGTAGATCTCAAAGCATCTCTGACGGAGAAAAACTAGCTCGCTTTGCGATCTCAAAAAGTCAATTTTCTAGAGTGACAAAGAAGCCAAAGCCAAACCTACTATCTCCCAATCCTCATATTGAACTTTCTGTATCAAGAATTGATGACTTAGATGAAAGCACAATCAAATCACTGGGAGACCATGTTGCTACTAAACGAGGTAAGGAAAAGTCGTTAGGTTATGCAAAACTAAAAGCAGCTCAAATAAAAGCCAACTCCCTCACGACAATAGCCGATGAACCTCCACAGCATCACGCCAATATAGCAGGTTGGTCAAATAGCGATGACAAAGCGGAGCGCAGAAGACTGCAGCTCGTAAAAGCGAAGCAACTCGTTGAGGAGAGCAAGATGGTGTTCTTTGAAGTGTAATCATAATGAACTACCTCATCGACATCGGCCCCGAAGCCAGCGGCACCATCGTCGCCCAAGGCAAACCCGAACAGGTAGCAAAATCTAAGAACTCAAGGACTGCACCATTTATTAAAAAAGCGCTGCAGGAATTAAAATCTTAACCACGAATCGTCACTAATTTTCACGAATGTGGTGGATGATGTCGCGTATAACGTCTTTGACGCACGCGATGTTGGATTGAGAATCTGTTGGATAAGCCGCGTGACACGGAGTGTTTTTACACGGAACCACCATGATAGGCTTTCTTTCACGTAACTCCGACCTCTGGTCGGAAGTCAAACCACTCCTAGAGGGAGTATATGTCCAAAGCCATGGGGCTTCAGCCCATGGTCAAACCATCTCCAAATACCCGTGCTGATGGCACGGAGGAAAGTCTTTATCAGATACCCAGGGAAACAAAGAACCACTGAGATTCACCAACCCACAGAGAGCGAAAGAAACTTAGCTCCAAATACGAGTCATTTATTAAAAAGGCATAAGACGAGCTATAATAAACTCGCTAGTAGCCTCTTAAACCTAATACTGCCCACATGAGTAAAGACGAACGGCAAGTATCTCTAAAAGACGAAACTACAGATTTTCTCCTATACAAAGCACCTGGGGGAGATGTGAAAGTAGAAGTTCTTCTAAGTGATGAGACGCTCTGGCTGACTCAGCAGCGTATGGCAGAGTTATTTCATGTGGGTATTCCAGCTGTTTCAAAGCACCTAAAGAATATTTTTGAATCCGCCGAATTAGAAGAACAAGTGGTTGTTTCCATTTTGGAAAGTACCACTCAACATGGTGCAATAGAAGGGAAAACTCAGGTTCAAAAAGTAAAATATTATAATTTAGATGCAGTCATCTCTGTTGGCTATAGGGTGAACTCATCACAGGCGACACAATTCCGTATCTGGGCCACTAAACTGATCCGCGAATTTATTATTAAAGGCTTTATTTTGGATGATGATCGTCTCAAGAATGGGCGCTATTTTGGCAAAGATTATTTCCGCGAGCTATTAGAACGCGTTCGGTCAATCCGTGCTAACGAACGTAGAATTTATCAGCAAATTACCGACATCTTCGCCGAATGTAGTATTGATTATGATCCAAAATCAAAAACCACCAGAAACTTTTACGCCCACGTTCAAGATAAATTCCCCTGACGCCATCACTGGACAAACTGCTGCCGAGATCGTTTATAAAAACGCAGATGCCTCAAAGCCCCTCATGGGACTACGAACCTATAAAAATTCACCAGACGGTCGCGTTCTCAAGTCCGACGCTAAAGTGGGCAAGAATTACCTTGAGGAAGATGAAATCAAAAAATTAGAACGAACTATCTCCAGTTTCTTTGACTACATAGAAGGTATTATTGAACGCCGACAAGAATTCACCATGGATGCCTTTGCCGATAGCGTGAACAAATTTCTCACTTTTAATGAATACCAAATCCTTGAAGGATTCGGATCAGTTAAACGCACACTTTCTGACAACAAAGCTGTAGAAGAATACGAAAAATTCAATAAGCTCCAAAAAATAGACTCCGATTTTGACAAGACCATTAAACAGTTAACCGATAATAAAAGAGAAGAGCTAGATTAATACAATGCTCCACCGCCTAGTCGACGGTGGTCACACCGTCATCATCGTAGAACACCATCATCATGGTCCAAGCCGACTACCTCATCGACATCGGCCCCGAAGCCAGTGAAAAAGGCGGCACCATCGTAGCCCAAGGTAAACCCGAGCAGGTAGCAAAATCTAAGAACTCAAGAACCGCACCGTTTATTAAAAAGGCTCTGCAGGAATTAAAAGCTTAACCACGAATCGGCACTAATTTTCACGAATGTGGTGGACGATGTCGCGTATAACGTCTTCGACGCACGCGATGTTGGATTAATTACAGTTCTAAAGCAAACCACTCGATTCATGTTGCTGTGTTTGATACTGTCACAGGCGAAGAAATAGTAAATGACTTGGTTAAAAAGTTAAGCACTCCGTCTGACATTGAATTAGTAGCTTCTAAAATATCATCTCAAATAATTGAGTAGATTTTGATTTATCGGCCGGAGGTCGATACCACGGTAGTTGATGGTTCTGGTTACTATTCTAAATGGTCTCGAATCCAGGCAGGGTCTCTTCGGCAATCTATGATAGCCCAAACAATCACATCATTAGCTTTCATCGTGTAATAGATAGCGTAGGGGAATACTTTGCTTAAGAGCCTGTGGTCATCTTTATATGCCACACGGTGAATCCCTGCGGAAATTTTAAGACCTTCGATGTCAGATCTCAAATTTGAGCCAAAGTAATCACCTAGACCAAGTTCTTGAGTTTCATAAAACCAATATCCATCATCAAGATCATTAAGGCCTCCCGAGATAGTTCAATATTGATCATAAATAATTGAACTAAACTTTGCCAATGTCGTCTTTGACTTTGTCCCAGCTGAGAAGCTTAGATTCACCTGATTCAACGGCTGCACGACGAGCATCGAGCGTCCTGCGATGAGATTCTGGAACATCAGCTTTGTCGGCGACAACCCGCATTTCTTCCCAAAGAGTTTCCATGATTTGGAATTTCTCACGCATTGGTAATTGCTTGATTTCTGCGATGCTCATGGTTCTATTTTAGTCTTATAAATTAACTTATCCAGAAGTATTTTTATTAGGAATGCTATCACCAGCTTACTAAATCAACCGCTCTGGTATCCAGGAGTAGCCTTTTCCATTTTTGCTAATACGGCCTAGGCTGAGAGAAACCTTTAATTTCTAATGAGAAGTATCTAGCAAAATCTATATTAAAAAGGAGTCCAATTCCTATATTACATAAATTTTAAATAGCGTAAGACTATGATTAGTAATTTATATCGCCCTTTCAGGGCTTGGTATTTATTAAATTATCTATCCCAGGGCGATGCCCTGGGCTTTGATATTTCGCCCCGCTGGGGCTTAAGGGAATTGCCTCTTCGAGTGCTAGCAGATAATGATTTTTTGATCATTTTTAAAAAAAATGATTGCTACACGCTCCCTGCTACAGCCAAAGGCGATGCTACAGGTCTTTTTTCCCTAGGCAATGATGTCGTGGATGATCCGGGCTGGTTTTACTCCGGTGATTCTTTGGTCTAGTCCTTGGTAGGGGAAGGAGAATTGTTTGTAGTCGATGCCTAGGAGGTGGGGGATGGTGGCGTTGAAGTCTCGGATGTGGACAGTTTCTGCAGGGTTAGTGATGTTCCAACAGTAGTCATCTGTGGAGCCGTAGACGCCGGGCTTGACGCCGCCGCCTGCCATCCAGACTGAGAAGGCTCTGCCGGTATAACAGCAAAGGTTGCTTTGAGCTTCTAGACTCATTGCTTTGTTATCCAGGAGAAGCCTGTTCCTTGTTAAAGGATTAACGCACTTCTTTCAAAAATGGGAGGGTCTCACAAATAGTGAAGGAATCTCTATACGCATATTTTAGGCTCAAGAGATGGTTGTCGTAGGTAACAAGGTGGGTTGCATTTCCATTGAGAGCACAGAGTAGAAAAGCAATGTCGTCTTGGTCTGGTGGATAATGCTGGAAATGAAATTGTTGTATTTTTACTTCTTCGGCTAAGGTATAAAGCAGAGTGACTATCTCTACAATGATCGCTCTTGGTGTCCCTTTTTCTTCGAGTTTACGGATGTATTCTACCAGACAGTCTTCGCTGACAAGTAGAGTGAATAACTTTTGTCTAAACAGAACAAAAAATTCTTTGTTAGGGCTTCTGACGTTTTTCGATAGCTGAGCTGAAAGGAAAATATTGGTGTCAGCTACTACTCTGCAGGAGCTCATGAACCGTTAGCTTCCGAAAGGATATTTTCTAATCGATCCACATTTTCAGCATGGGAATGGTTGTTCTGTGCTGCCTTCTCCTTTGCTTCTGTTAGGATACTCTGATGAGCAGAAGTTTTACGTTCTTGAGCAATTTCTTTATTTGTCAGCGCCACTAACAACGTAGAATTGACAAATTCCTCACGTTCTTCTGAAGGAAGCTTCTTGAGACTTTGTTCTACTCTTTTGGAAATGATCACGTTCATTGCTGTATCTTACTCTTATAAATCAACTTATCCAGAAATATTTTCATGACGAATACTCAGGGACATTACATTCGGGAGATGAAAATCCTAATGCTGTTAAACGTTAGAGAACTAAGGGCCAGAAGCGAGAAGCAGGAAGCGAGGAGCCGCAAGCGAGTGACTGGAGTTAAGGTTTAATATAGTCTAACGCTTATGGCTCCCTGCTAGCAAGCTGAAGGTCGCTTCCCGCTTCCTGCGGGGATCATTTACCATTAGTGAGTTACTAGACTAACTGTAATATCATCCCGAATGTAAAAGCCCTGGACGAATACTCAGGGCCATCTAGCTAGGGGAAAAGAATGATTTTTAGGTTTTAAGACTTTGAGCGCGTGATACCTGTAGCAAGAAGCGTGTAGCAGGTAGCCGCAAGCGTTTTTCGTAATCTTATCAATGAACGCCATGATTCGCTTGCGGCTACCCGCTACAAGCGAAGCTGGCTACATGCTACGTGCTGTAAAGCCTGAGAGCAGAGACATTCTAGATTTCTCCCTAGCTGGATGACCCTGGACGAATACTCATCACCCAACTGCCAGACGACCAAAACAACCGCTCTGGTATCCAAGAGTAGCCTTTTCTTTGTTTGCCGAAGTGGCCGAGGCAGGTAGATGCGGGTCTTTTTGGTTATAGCTTAGTCTAAGATTCGTTGGCGGGTTTTGGCACTGAGTTAGAGGTTGTTGTCCCAGCCTATTTTCCAGGTTGGGTTTTGGAACATGAGGAGGTGGTTGTAGCTGGTCTGGAAGTCTTATCTATCGAGCTAGAAATTCTTAATTTTGAAATTGTCGGCTCATAAATATACATAAGCTTGCAATAAATGCAATCTTATGTATAGTTTTAATATGAACCCCATGAAAAACCTTACCTCTACTCTCCGCGAACTAGCGGATCGGGACAGGTGTGTGTTTTCTTCTTCGGATTTATTGGGGGCTTTTCCTTGGTTTAGCGTTGAGGTTTCTACTACTGAGGCTTCGGCTAAGTTGGCGGTGATATTGTCACGGGCGGTTAAGGCTGGGGTTTTGGAGCGGGTTTGTCGGGGGATTTATTATTATCCGGTGGCTGGGTATCGGAGGGAGAATATTTTGTTTCATGCGGCGGCTCGGTTGCGGGCTGGGGAGTTGAATTATCTTAGTTTGGAAACTGTGCTGAGTGAGGCAGGGGTGATTTCTCAGATTCCGATAAATACGATTACGCTGATGAGTTCAGGGCGGAGTCATGTGGTGGATTGTGGTGATTATGGGCGGATTGAATTTGTGCATACTGAGCAGAGGGCTGGTGCGCTTGCGAAGGAGTTGGTTTTTGATGTAGAGCGGCGACTGTGGAGGGCTTCTGTGAAGCAGGCTTTAAGAGATAGTCGTGTTACACGAAGGAGTAAGGATTTAATTAATACTAAGGAGAAATATGAGTTTATTTGATACATTGGTTGATGAGGCATTGAGCGCTAGAAGTGAACTTCACATACTGCGCCCTGTGGTAGAGAAGGAGTTGTTGCATCACGATATTTTGCGCGAGATGAGTGAGGCGGGCTTACTGAATGGGCTGACATTCATCGGGGGGACTTGTCTGCGTGCCTGCTATGGATCTGAACTAGGTGATGTCCTTATTCAAACCCTATGGAAAAAATATGATTTACCCGTGCGTGTGAGTGAGCCAGTGAAAGAAGGTAGCACGGTTTCGACTTGGAAGATGACGATGGAGACTAGACCTGGAAAAAGGCACCTACCTTCCCAGAAAATCCACCTCGATATTTGCGCAATCCCGAGCCATGACAGTAAACCAATGATGTTGAGAAATCTCTATGGAGTGGATCTGGGGACTTCTGGCTTGATTTTAAGAGCAGAAAGTAGGGAAGAAATTTTGGCTGATAAAATAGTGGCTTTTGCACTACGTGAGAACAGGATTAAGAGCCGTGATCTGTGGGATATGAGCTGGCTAGTGCAGCAGGGTATTAAGTTGCCCAAACAGCTAGTCCCAGTGAAGCTGAATGATCATCAGAGAGAATGGGGTGCATTTAAAGATCTGCTAGAAGGGCGAATAGAAAGTCTGAGATCTAAGTCTGAGTTGAGAACGGATTTCATTAAGGAAATGCAGCGATTTTTGCCTGTGCAAACTGTGAAACAGACTGTCGAGAGAGAAGAGTTCTGGGAATTTCTGACTGGCCAAGTGGAAGAGCTAGCTAGGCTTGCTGTTCGTGGGTAACTGCCTATTTATAAGTGGGTAGATTTTTGACTTATCGACCGGAGGTCGATGTCATAATTTCAGGACTAGTATCACTTTGTTCACCATGCTAAGGACTTGGAAGCCGTAGAGTTTCTCCGAAACATTCAGTAGTCTTATTAAAGTCTTCTGCTTCTTGAGCGCTCCAGCTACCACAGAATTCTGCAAAATCGTTCCGATGATCTTGACCTTTGGGTTTCAGGCCTAGCGGCTTTTCCAGCAATCGCTTCACGAGCTGGCTTAAGCTCAGCTTTACTTTGGTGGCGAGAGCGTCTAATGCCTTAGATGTTTCTAGATCAATCTCGTGAATGGTAATTGATTTCATAATTCAGTATTAACCGATTTATGCACCATATCAATTTATATCGCCCTTTCAGGGCTTGGTATTTATTAAATTATCTATCCCAGGGCGATGCCCTGGGCTTTGATATTTCGCCCCGTTGGGGCTGACAGCCCCCCCCTTAGAGTGGTATTGGGTTAACCACTCTTGATCATTTTTAAAAAAATGATTGCTACACGCTCCCTGCTACAGCCAAAGGCGATGCTACAGGTCTTTTTTCCCTAAGCAATGATGTCGTGGATGATGCGGGCTGGTTTTACTCCGGTGATTCTTTGGTCTAGGCCTTGGTAGGGGAAGGAGAATTGTTTGTAGTCGATGCCTAGGAGGTGGAGGATGGTGGCGTTGAAGTCTCGGATGTGGACGGCTTCCGCGGGGTTGGTGATGTTCCAGCAGTAGTCATCTGTGGAGCCGTAGACGCCGGGCTTGATGCCGCCGCCTGCCATCCAGACTGAGAAGGCTCTGCCGTGATGGTCTCTGCCTGCGTTTGCTCCTCCGCCTTGCATGTAAACGGTGCGGCCAAACTCGCCACCCCAGATCACCAGTGTCTCATCTAACAGACCGCGTCGTTCTAGGTCTGTGATGAGTGCTGCTGAGGCCTGGTCTGTGTCTTGGCATTGGTTTCTTAGCTGTGAGCTGATGGCGACATGCTGGTCCCAGCCACGGTGGAAAAGCTGCACGAATCGGGTGCCTCGTTCTACTAGGCGGCGTGCTAGTAGGCAGTTGGCGGCGTATGAGCCTGGACGTCGGGCTTCTTCGCCGTAGAGCTCGTAGGTAGAGTCTGGCTCGTCCTTGAGGTCGGTTAGCTCTGGCACGGATGTTTGCATCTTGTAGGCCATTTCGTAGGCTTCGATGCGGGCGAGAGTTTCTGGATCGATGTGTTGTTTTTGGAATGAATGATTCATCGCCGCGAGGGTGTCTAGCTGGCTGCGCCTTTGTTTAGGATTAATTCCTGGAGGGTTATCGAGGTAGAGGACGGGGTCTGCACCGGAGCGCAGGAGCACGCCTTGGTGCTCGGATGGGAGGTAGCCGCTGCCCCAGAGTCTGGAGAAAATTGGCTGTCCGGGGTTCTTGCCGGTGCCTTGTGATAGGAGCACCATGTAGGCGGGTAAATTTTCATTCTCACTGCCTAGTCCGTAGGAAAGCCAGGAACCGAGCGAGGCATTTCCGAGCTGCATGGATCCTGTGTTGATGAGGGTGCATGCTGGGTCGTGGTTGATGGCGTCTGTCTGCATGGAGCGGATCAGACAGAACTTATCAGCAATTTTTTGGGTGTAGGGAAGGAGGTCAGATATCCAGGCTCCGGCGTCACCAACTTGCTTACCGCCGACGAGTGGTTGCATGACGTTGAATGCTTTTTGGTTTGCGGTCATGCCGGTGACTCGCTGGCCGCCGCGCACTTCATCGGGTAGTCCCTTTCCTTGGAGTTTTGTTAAGGATGGCTTGCCGTCAAATAAATCAACGTGTGATGGACCGCCGGATTGGAACAGATAGATGACTCGCTTTGCCTTGGGTGCATGGAAGGGAGCGCTTAGGCTGGGGGTGGATGCGGATAGTGTGTTGCCACCAATGAGGGCATTGGCAGCCACGGCACCAAAGGAATTTCCCACCGTGCTGAGGAAGGCACGGCGATTAAAGAGTGTGGATAGATCAGATGAATCAGACATAGAGGTAAGGAAATTTAATAGCGAGTGACTGTTTCTGAGAGGTTGAATAGCAGCTGGCAGAGGTTTGTCCACGCTGCGTGACGCGATGCGGGTAGGCCGGAAGAGGGAGAATCTCCGACGAGCAATAGTTTCTCTGCGGCATCATGATCATCCTTATAGCGGGCGAGTTCTTTCTGGAGTGCGTTATCTAACAGATCTAACTCATGCTGCTGTGGTGTGCGTCCAGTGACCAGAGTGAAGGCGGCTCGGATGCGCGCTAGGTCATCGGGATGATTTGCCTTTAAGATCTTGGCAGCCAGAATACGTGACGCTTCAATGTACTGCGGGCTATTGAGCAGGATGAAGGCTTGGAGTGGAGTGTTGGTGACCCCTCGTCCGACGAGACAGACCTCACGGTTTGGAGCATCGAATACAGCCAAGTCCGGTGGAGGGAGTGTGCGTTTCCAGTAGGTGTACATCGAGCGACGATAGAGCTTCTCTCCATTATCTCGGTGATAGGTTTGTGCCGTGGCTCTAGAAGAACCGTAGTGCGAGACTTGTCGCCATAGATCACCTGGGTGATAGGTCTTCACTGAGGGGCCGCCGATACGGGGAACTAACAAGCCAGAATGCGCTAGCGCTTGATCCCGGATGTGCTCGGCTGATAGGCGGAAGCGCGGGCCACGGGCGAGTAGTTTATTTTGAGGATCGTTTAATAGTTGTTCAGCAGTGGGGCTAGACTGTTGTTGATAGGTGTTAGAGCTGACGATCAGTTTCACCAGTGCTTTGACATCCCAGCCACTTTGTTGGAAATGCACCGCAAGCCAATCGAGTAATTCTGGGTGAGTTGGGTATGTTCCCTGTGACCCGAAGTCCGCTCTGCTGGAGACTAGTCCCTGGCCAAAGAAGATGGACCAGATATTATTCACTGCCACCCGTGCTGTCAGTGGGTGGTCTGGGCGGGTTAGCCAACGGGCGAGATCGAGCCTAGTGGCCAATTCTTTAGCAGACTTTAGTGGTGGTAAGAATGCGGGAGTTCCTGGCTTCACCTCGTGTCTCGGTGCTGCGTAGTCGCCGCGTTCTAGGAAATGTGTGACGCGCGGCTTCTTCGCGGTGTCCATGATCATGGTAGGGTGCTTTTTGGTAAGGACACCGAGTCGATCATTTAAATTTGCTAACCGAACACGCTGTCTCGACTTATGCGGAGAATATTTCTTAAAGAGTTCCTTTAGCTGTTGTGCTTGCTCAGGAGATCTTTTACCGGCAGGTGTTTTTACGATTTGGATAAGCTCTGCTGAATGCTGGCTATCTGGATCATTTCCAGTGAAAAGCTGGATCTTAAATTTAGCTGCTGACTGGTTTCCACCTGCATTAAATATTAACTCGGTAGTTAGGTGATTCATCGTCGATGTGTCTATCGCCTGCGGGAACGTAAAGGTGAGGTGTTGTTCCTGAGTATTATCAGCCGGCGACCATCCATTGATGACGCGTGTGTCTGTTAGATAATGTGTTTCATAGCCTGGACGATGACTTGATGTGGTAAGCCTCGCTGACTGGATGAGAGAATTATGGTCAATGTTCATCGATGGAAGGCTAGAAAAACAAGGAGAAATCGTATTCAAAACCATGGCTCCATCTTTACCAAAACCTATCTTGCCTTTATTCTCTGGGTAGAACGTCACACGCATTCCTGTGACTGGTGCGGTGCCCTTTGGAATCTCACAGCAGACATTTATGCCGGTCTCGTAGCCCCGCTTTATCGTCAGAGCTTCACCCTTTGGGTCTATCTGTAGATCACTTATCGAGCCATTAGGCATGGTCGCTGTTAGATGTTTCAGATCGATAATTTTAAAATCCTTACCACGCTCGGCCTCATCTGCTTGGATAGATAGTTCCCACTCTTCTAGTTCGGCTTGCTCTACTTCTTGAAGTTCTTTTTCAGCTAGGTCGATCTCTGCCTTCACTTCTGTTATTTCTTTTGGTGTAGAAAGTGATGACAGGGCATTGATCGATGGATGTGAATTTACTCCAACGTTGCCATCAAGTGGTCTATCAGATACTGCATT
>Ga0307981_1001664_pt1 | contig 19363 bp, 17 predicted proteins | sample OrgLakmetagen987_FD_201849 | JGI IMG/M metagenome (GOLD analysis project Ga0307981, IMG submission 201849) | Saline water microbial communities from Organic Lake, Antarctica - #987 | ecosystem: Environmental > Aquatic > Non-marine Saline and Alkaline > Saline | place: Antarctica: Organic Lake... | reverse complement strand
AAGGGCTAAAACTTGGAACGTTGGTTGTGGGTACGATGGTAGGAGATACCGTTGGGGTATCTGTCGGGGCTAACGAGGGACCGACGGTAGGTACAGATGTTGGAGACATCGTTGGTAGCACTGTGGGTCTCGGAGTAAGATTCGTCACCGTAGGCTCGTTCGACGGGAGCACAGAAGGTGGCCCTGAAGGCAGAATCGATGGCGTAACCGACGGAAGAAGTGTCGGGTAAGACGACGGATAGCCGGACGGCAAAACCGAAGGGAGAACCGATTGCTCGAGCGAAGGCAGGGTGCTCGGTTGAACGCTGGGCTCAATGGATGGAAGAGCACTCGGCTCGAGCGAGGGAAACGTGCTTGGCTGGACACTGGGAAGAATACTGGGTACCGCCGAGGGAGAAATCGATGGTTCAATCGAGGTAGCAGTCGATGGTACAGTCGAGGGGACAGTCGATGGTCCAATAGAAGGGAACGCCGAAGGTTTCACTGAAAAGGAAGGCTTGCTGGTTGGCCCTGCAATGGGCAACTGGCGGGTGGGAGACAGAGTCGGAACGAATGTGGGAGAGTCTGAGGGTGTCTTACTAGGGTATACAGACGGCAAAGTTGATGGTAGAGTGGAAGGCAGAGTGGAAGGTAGAGCGGACGGAAAAGTAGTCGGCACAGCAGACGGCACATCGGACGGAAAAGGAGATGGCAAAGCAGACGGTAAAGCTGATGGCAGAGCAGACGGCACAGCCGAAGGCAAATCAGACGGCGCAGCAGAGGGCAGCGCTGAAGGCAAAGTAGATGGCGCAGCAGACGGCACAGCAGACGGCAGAGCCGAAGAAGAGGGTGATGCTGAAGGCATGGACATAATGGATACATCTTGCGAAATACGTAAGTAGGCAGCAATGGTCTCACCAGATAGAGCCCAATCCTCCTCCTCATCTTCCTCGATCACAATAGTCGGCTCTACGGGAACCTCAAGTCGCTTTTGTATGACCTCGTTAGTCTCTTCCACAACGCTTGACTCCACGTGCGCTGCCTTTACGGAAGGCGCGACAGAGTGGGGTTTCATACTCTTTCTGCGTCTGGCACCAGATGCGACGGTGGTGAATGACAAAACGAGTAGGATCCGTAGAACTTGTAACTTCATGATGGGCCGCTGTTAGGATTGCCTTGCTTTCCGCTGTGTTTGTATTATGGATTATGTAGAATAGATCTCTCCTGAAAGCGTTGTCGACTCTTCCTATGCCATTTGTTGAAAAGGCCGGGAAGGAAAGAAAATATGGCATTTGGGAAGCTTGCTCGCCGATGTCCAAATTTAGCTTCTAAACAAAATAAATCTATCAGCGTTAGGTTTGATTACTTAAAGACCCAACGCTTCAACGGCGTCTGAAACGGACGTTCCAGAGTGACTTAGTAATTTATTTATTAGCCTCGTCGAGAAGTTCGAAACGAAAACGTCACGGAAAACTGCTTCCACGTATTCCGAGAGGGGCAAGCCGTGTGTATCGCGATCGCAGAAGTTTGAAGATCCTACCTTCTTCACACTCTTTTCCCTCTGGCTAGGACGACCGTTGCATTGCCGTGCGTCTCACAAGGCTCCCTTTGCTGTCTCTGTTGTGTGTGCACTGTGTTTCTTCTGTTTTAATAGACGCCTTCAAAAAGACTTGTTGTTGGTTACGTACTCGACGTGAAAAGGTTCAACTCGGAACAAGCGTATATCTGTGGTTGTGCCAATCGATCGATCGTACGAATCGAACGTTCCAACGGAGAATATGGTAACAATACGGCTAACAACCACGGGTATCCTCGTGGCACTGTGGTTATCTCCATTAGCAGTGTCTGCCTTTACCAACATCCATAGCTGTAACAGTCAATCGTCCTCGTCAAACGTCTGCAGACTGCCCTTTCTCCAAGCCGGTGCGACCTCGCCCGGTACGAGTGAAGGTGCGATTGCCCCTGCCGAACCCGGCCCACCGTGCATCATCAAAGTGCTCGGTGTCGGTGGAGGTGGCGGCAACGCTGTCAATCGCATGATCTCAACTCGCATCGAAGGAGTCTCCTTTTGGGCCATTAATACGGATGCACAAGCTCTGGCCAAGTCCCTTGCACCTAACGTGCTCAATATTGGACGAGCTCTGACGCGTGGTTTGGGTGCTGGCGGGGATCCTAGTGTGGGGGCAAAGGCTGCCATGGAGAATGCACAAGAACTGGAAAGAATTTGCGAGGGAGCGGATATGGTCTTTATTACGGCCGGTATGGGTGGAGGAACTGGGAGTGGAGCGGCTCCAGTGGTGGCGCAAATTGCCAAGACGGAATGTGGCTGTCTTACTGTCGGCGTGGTGACCAAGCCCTTTGCGTTTGAAGGTCGTCGGCGGATGCTGCAAGCGGAAGCTGCAATTGAAGAATTGCGCAAACACGTGGACACAGTTATTGTGGTATCCAACGACAAGTTGCTCCGGATTGTTCCAGACAACACACCCGTGACAGATGCCTTTCTGGTAGCTGATGACATTCTTCGACAAGGTGTGGTGGGTATTTCGGAGATTATCCTCAAGACTGGGCTGGTCAACGTTGATTTTGCCGATGTCCGCGCCGTCATGAAGGACGCGGGTACTGCCTTGATGGGTGTGGGTACCGGCGTGGGTAAGAACCGTGCATCGGATGCTGCCATTGCAGCTATATCGAGTCCGCTCTTGGACTTTCCGATTCAAAAGGCCAAGCGAATTGTCTTTAACATTGTGGGTGGCCTCGACATGGGACTGCAAGAGATTAACGAAGCCAGTGAAGTTATCTACGAGAATGCCGACGACAACGCGAACATCATCTTTGGTGCGTTGGTCGACCCAACCATGAAGGAAGAGATCAGCATTACCGTGCTGGCTTGCGATTTTGATACGTCCGACACGGATGATATCACCAGCAACAACGAACGAGACCCCAACTTTTACAAGGAGCGAAGGAAAGCAACGCAGAGTCCACTGGGGCCCGACGCGAGTCTGGAAGAGACGCGTGTCGCAATTACAAGAGGCTTCAAGAAAGCCGTTGATCCGGAAGAAGAAGAAGAAAAGAGAGATAAGGGTGGACTCGGTGGCTTCTTTCGTAGTCTTTTTGGTCGCTAGAGAGATCAACAGACAGCTTTGTTGGTATTTCATTCATGTCATTTGCATAAGGGGGAGTTAAAGTCTGGAATAGTAGCCTAGCCTATAATTATGCTTAAGTTCAGTTAAACTTGGCAGTCTTCAAAACGCTGACAACATCTTGGTCCCAGAACTCGCGGTAGGAAGTAACGTATCCAGTGTCGTCACGGGTCAGTACAACCTTGCCAGACAAAGATACGATAGGACGAAAAGGAATACGAAAACACAAGTCTTCATCGAATCGAAACTCAATTTGCTCTGGAGTTACTTGAACGTCACCGACTAGTCGAACGTCTGATTTCTCACCAACAAAGAGTTTCTGTGTTCCTTTCATCCACTGGTCCATCTTGTAGGTATCAATCTCATCAGTAAACGTAGCAGTATCCTTGTAGATGGAGGACGTGAGATCTCCGGTAACTAGAAACTGCCTGTCCACGACATCCGACTTGACTATGTCTCTGAGCTGTGCGTCCGTGAGACTAAGCTTGTCATCTAACGCTCTAACAGGCTGTGTCGATAGAACGGACGGAACGACAAGGGCAAACGCCGTCGCTGTAGCGTGTTGTAGGAAACCCTTGCGTGAAACCGATGGGAGGATTTTGCTGCTGCTCGTCATTGGAGTACTGGTCAGAGCCAGCGAGCACTCAGGTACCAAACAGAGACATCCGATGGCGAAGCGAAGGTAGCGTAGAGATGATGCGGTCTTCATGTTGAGGCTGCTATGGGCATTCGTAGCCTTTACCGGTACCATTGATGTATGAGCTGCAGTCGGAAACAAAAAATATTATGTTGTTCGATCTCCCGCCAAAACCCACGTCAGCAACGCGCGGCGACCTTGTGTGGGTCGTTGTGGATCATTTTTGTGTGGCGTGTCGTCTCCGCGAAGTTTTCGAGCGAAGGCTTCCGCTTTTCTCACGGAACAAAGCTTCACTCGAAAGTCGCAATAGAGACCCCAAAAGAGCAGCAACAACAATAATACCAATCGCACGCAGGAACCATGTTGGACTGGCTAACCAAACACTTGGGCGACCCTGCCGAGGATTCCTTCAAGACGCAACTCCTGTTCGCGGTGAACGTTTGCTTTTGCCTTTGTCCTTTTACCACCACTTTCGGTGTACTATCGAGCTTTTACGCCGTTTTGATCCACTTGGATTGGATATACAATCCGCGCCATGAACCAGAATCATTTTTCTTGCAGCTTGTTGCAACCTCGATCTGTGCTGGAGCTCTTGGGCGCAAGTTGTCGATCGCCGTCAGCAAATGGATTGGTAAGATAGTTTTGAATATCTCGACGGCATTTGGTGTTGCTGTGAGTGCTGCGAGAAGCCATTTCGGCGACCAAGAAGGATACGACGATATCACGCAAGACAATGAAGACGATATCAACGCCCATGATAGTGACTCGGTCGACACCGATACCGATGTCGACGCCGATGCAAACGCTGCTGAAATTATCCACGCTGCTGAAATTATCATCATCGACGACGACACGATAGATAGTGACAATGAAGATGATCCCAACTCCTATGATGACGAAAGCGATCTCGATCTCGATGCCGTTACTTCTGACAAAGAGGTCGAAGACGAACACGAACACGAGGCCGAAGAAGAAGGCGAGGACACCGTTGCAGTTGCATCTACAACCATTGAAGAAGACATCATGTCCGAGCGAGGCACTGATAATGGCGACGCCGTCTACGACTTTGCCCAAGATGATCTTTCCGAAGACTCTGACTACCTTTTGGAGTCGGAATCTGACATTCCTTACCCAGTCATCGTCGACAACACCCCAACTGTGCTGCTACTCTGGGAGGGTGAACCAACCGATTCGGATTCCCACGAAGACAGCAATTCTGAGCTGAGCCATATGGCCCGCCATTCGGGGCCATTGGTCTATACCAATCCCCCCTGACTACTTAGATACCGAGAGGCACCAGAACACGAATCGTCAATTGATATAACCACTCTGAAAACCATTCTTTTTTATACCTTTTCTAGTATCACCGCCTTTCTGAGTCCTGCTAACGACGTGGTCACACAATGCAAGACGCACACCTCGCATACTTTCATCTTGTCCGCGTCGTAGCCGAAACTACCGGTAGCTCGTTTTGAGTTCGGGCAGCAGCCACTCCTTACGCCTCCGCCAACATTCAAATGCAGAACTTTCCTTGCGGATTGGTATCGCACCGAGCTCTCGAGTACCAGCTGGAGACATCGAATGACGCACAGGACTACGTTGTGGATGCACAGTATATAATGCTTCTACTAGCTATAGTAGCTGGTACCGCTGCATCGTTGCGTCATGCATTACTGTACTACTGCACCTAACCTTAAGCTTCACAAAACGATAGTCGAAAGACATATTTCCCGCCAAAACCAACGAAACCCACGTATCCACGCTCGGCGACGCGTACGGACCCTTCGACGTTTTCAACTTTGTTCTGATTGAAGCGCAGAACAAATCCTTCTTTCTCCCATCCCTGAACACAAACAATGGTGTGTTAAGCCAAAGATAGAGACGTGAAGTAACCACACCTGCAACATAACCTGCCGCAACTATGGACTCGATTACTGCAACAGCAACCGCCGCAATCGCCGCAACCATTGACAAGATTTTGGAGGTTCTAACTGTACATTTCGATGACCCTGACGACGATTCCTTCAAGAAGCAGCTTCTCTTCATGTTAGTCGTTTGTTTGTTCCTTCGCCCTTATACCACGAGCTGTTTGCTGAGCTCCTATGCAATTCTAATCCACTGGAATTGGATATACTATCCAGGTGAAGAGCCGGAAGAATTTGCCATGCAGTTTTTCGCGGCTTTGGTCTTTTCTAGAGTTCTCGGCCAGCAAGTCAGCAACTGGCTCATGATATGGAATCTTTCCTTGTTGGGTCTTTTTAAGAATTTCACGTTGACGCCCATTCGTGGGATGACTTGGATTGTTTTGACGGCATTTGGCGTTGTTGTTAGAGCTGCGGGAAGCTTCTTTGGCAGTCCAGTAGACGATGAAGACGAAGGTGACGATAATGCATATGACACTGTCGTGGCAGCACCAACAGCAGCCTTACCAGCAGCAGACGAGAAAAAGATAGATGCCGTTACCCTCGATGAGGATACTGAATGTAAGGACGCCGTCTACTCCTTATCTCTTCTCCTTGACGAAGTCCTCGAAGATGATGTTTCCGAAGACTCTGACTACAGTTACGAGTCGGAATCTGACGCCTCTGACGCTACTGACGACGAATCCAACAGCGACCTTGTCGACGAGAACACCGCGGTTGCTTATTGGGATATAAATACAGCAATGTTTTGCTACGCTTTGCTCGAGGAAGCTGAGACTGAATAATTCTGCTCCGACCCCTCCTAGACGACAGGCTCACACGAACATTTCCACAATGAATTCGCTGTGGTAAGGACACCGAGTGGCAATGCATTTTGATATATTGTAATCACTGTTTTCATAACATGAACATAAGTATTCTGCGTTGTTCTTATATTTCCTTTACTCGACCTTGTTCACACGCTTACCACTGGCCACTTGCCAGCAGCAGTAGTAGTCGTAGCCGAAACTCGCTCGTTGCGATCCACTGAAGTGTCATAGTCCGGACGTTCCGATACCCTTCTCTTCTTTCGAATCTGGGGACAAGGAGGCAAAAAGTCTCTCAAATATAAATCCCGATACTCTGCAGTGAGTTGGTCCAAAGGAATCGGCTCCACTGGCGGACGCTGCGGCATGAGCCGAGCCAAGGGTCGAATGACAATCGAGCCGTCGAATCCGCTGTCATGACGGCCTTCGTCCACATAGGACTCGTCTCCGTTGGTCCACGAGTGATGAATATAAGACTCATGCTTGTCACCCGGCGACAAGGTCCGCTCCATACTCGACGCCGGCGTCAAGGTCGCATCAGTATCCTTCATTGAATCGGTTCGTTTCACTTCGTCTTCCTCCGACGGTGAGTTGGCATGTTTGCGGCGTCGCAGTTCAGGAGCTCCTTCGCGCAACGCCTGACATGTCTTTTCGCGAGCCTTCTCGTCGCCAATGTCGATCCAAAGAACCTTTCCTTGCGGATTGGTATCGCACCGACGCAAAAAGCGACCACCCTTTTTGCGAATATGTTCCACGATAATGGAAGCCACTGCCGGCTTGTCTCGCTTCTTGGCCTTGAGATACTGTTCTTGATACTCCTTGACCAGCGTCCGAAAGACACGATTACCCGAATGAGAATTCGTGGCTCCACCACGACCGGACCTGTACGACAATGAAAGTAAGGACATGAGTAAACGTAGAGCGACAAGACTGTTCTATTTTCAATCATTGGGAATGAATCGTTGGTTCGACGACTTACAAGACATCTTCCGACAGAATGTCGCAAATGTACTCGACGGGAGGAGTCCAGGGTGGTGGATAGTAGTGATGCTGATGCTGGTAACCGTAGGGACCGTACGGATACGCTGGCACCGGGTAAGGTCCCAAAGGACCACCACTCATGACGACTGGCGGAGGCACACCACCACCATTACTACTACCACCAGCCGACGACTCGAACGAAGATGCGCGGTGGGCTCCAGTAATGAATGGCATGGTGTGCTGGTCACCGCCATGCTGATGGCTATTGGACGACGACCAAGTTGCTCCAACTCTATGCCTGGCCGCGTAGTACAGCTGCTGCTGCTGTCCTAGATACATGTCCTGCTGCTGCTGCTGTTGCTGTGATCCATGTTGATGCTGTTGATAATGCTGCTGTGCACCTGTGTTGTACCGCGTAATCCTAATGGGAGAGGACAGGTACGCCAAAGATGTCGACTCATCGTGACGGTCGTCATGATGCGAGTTGTTGGACATCATGGGACGAAAGACGCCGTCTTGGCGAAAGGGACGCGGCGGCTATTTCGCATGGACAAAGAGCAAAGAGAAAAAAGTAATCACGCGGATTAGATACAAAGATTGCACACCGGTTCCAATCTTGGGGCCATTTCAGACCGAGGGAGACGTACCGTCAAGGACGAATGAGGGTACGAGCCTCCTGGATGGTTCCAGCCATGCTGGTTGCGAGGATCCGATGCGTGGTCGGGCATGGTGAATTTGCTTGCGTTAGTAATTGCGAGAACTGGTTGTCTTGCTGCTGTATTTTTTGTTGTCGTTGTTGTTGAATGCATGGCACTAAATACTATGGTATGATACGGGAGTCCTGTGCAGACTACCAAACGCACTCACCAAAGAAAGTATCGTGCATTCTCCTTGCTTTCGTGACCGCTCCCCCCATTCTAGTGCCGAATGCAAGGGGACACTCCCCTTGCACCTATACATGTGGCGTCAGTCAGTCGGAGGGGACATCATTGTATCTCCAAGGCAAATTACCCAGCAGCGTGGAAACTCTCACAAACAGCGTTTCATTCCTCCACGGTGTGGTGCTGGCTGGTGCTGGCTCCTGTAGATCATGACATATGACAGATGACGAGTGACAATGACGGAGGAAAGTCTGCACCGACCTGCATCTTCTTCTGTCCCTTCCATTCCAGTACTGTATCTTCCTACCGGCCTGAGAGTACAGCGCTTTTGCATTACGATTTGTATAAAAGTAGTGATGACGCCTAGATGCCGCCGTTTCAAATTTTCAAAGATCCAACAAGATCCAGAACAAAAGTGAATGACGAAACCTCGGCGGCGGATATATAAGCCCCGCGCTCTGCTCGGCGTCCGTTTCTGCCGAACGAATTTGGACCAAGAAAATCGAATGGAAAATGATCGAAGTCTGTGTGCGTCTTTCTGTCTGTCCAAATTATTTGGGAACATCTGCCAATTGGCAATCTAACCATTGCATACTCTCTTTGTCTGCCAGTGCCTCGGAACCACCCAGCACTGATCCAACGACAATAGACACTAGCTAGCCATACAGCAGCAACACACCACACTCACCACATTACAAGCTAAAAGTCTACAGCTTCCTGTCGGTTAGAATGAGACTTTCCATTGTTACTTTCGTGGCCTTGCTCACTTGGAACAAAGCAACGAATGCTTTTTCGCCACTACTGCAACCAACTGCCGCCTTTACCGTACGATCGATAGCCGATGCTGCCGACGTCGTCCGCCAGGAAACGACACTCTCCATGGTCAATGGGGATGCCTCCGAGGTATGTATGCGTGTGTGTGTGTGTGTGTGTGTGTTTGTGTGTGAATACAGTAGGATACACTTTCGTTGAAAGGCCCTCGATTCGATAGACTACCCGGTGGCACACTGTCGCATCAGATCTCGCTTGGAAACGACGGCAAACGGATCATACCGCCTCATGCGCACTGTTCATTCGTTCATCTCGCATGACGCTCCTGAACCTTATCGACTCTTTTATATATATATAGTCCATTGATGTCACTATGAAATTCGGAGGCAGTTCGCTCGCCAACTTGGAACGCATCGATCACGTGGCCCACCTCATCAAAGACCAGGGGTTGGCAGGATACCGGGCCCGGGCCGTGATTTGTTCCGCCATGGGAAAAACGACCAACTCGCTACTGTCCGCTGGTGACTTTGCTCTCGAAGGACGCGTCTGTGTCGATGCCATTCGAACCTTGCACACGTCCACTATGGACCACTTCAAATTTTCCGCCAATACAGTTAAGGAAGTTACCGACTTGCTCAACGAATGTGAAGACATGTTGAATGGAGTGCGCATGATTCAAGAATTGTCGCCCAAATCACTCGATCAGTTGGTTTCTTACGGAGAACGCTGCTCGGTTCGCATCATGGCGGCGCGTCTCAATCAGATTGGTGTTCCGGCACAAGCCTTTGATGCTTGGGATGCGGGTATCTTGACTAATAGTGAATTCGGTGACGCCAAGCTCTTGCCAGAGTCGGAAGATGCCATTCGCAAAGCTTTTGGTCGGTTGGATCCCAATGTCGTGGCGGTTGTGACTGGCTTTATTGGACACGATCCTAACAAGCGTATTACTACGCTGGGACGGGGCGGTTCCGACTTGACGGCAACCGCGATTGGTGCGGCCCTCTTGGTGGACGAAATCCAAGTATGGAAGGATGTTGATGGCATTTTGAGCAGTGACCCGCGCCTAGTACCCAACGCGGTGCCCGTTAGCCAAGTTTCCTACGACGAAGCGAGTGAGCTGGCCTACTTTGGTGCCCAAGTCTTGCATCCCATTGCCATGCAGCCCGCCATGAAGCACGATGTTCCTGTCCGCGTCAAGAACTCGTACAACCCCTCTGCCGTTGGAACCATTATTCGCAACGTAAAGACGAACAACCGTTTGGTGACGGCCATTACCTTCAAGCGTGACACTAAACTGTTGGATATCTCTTCGACGCAAATGCTGGGTGCCTATGGTTTCTTGGCTCGGGTCTTTAGTGTATTCGAAAAACACCGCTTGTCGGTCGATGTGCTGGCGTCGTCCGAAGTGTCGGTTTCCTTGACTTTAGACAAGAGGCAGCCCATGTCAGACATTGATTCTCTCATTTTAGACTTGAAATCGTGTGCCAATATCACGCTTCACGAAGGCAAGGCCATTTTGACCTTGATCGCCGATGTGGAACGAAGTTCCGAAGTCTTGGCGACTGTTTTTCGAGTATTCTCGACGCAAAAGATCAAGGTCGAAATGATGAGTCAAGGTGCTTCCAAGGTCAACATTTCGTTCATTGTGGACGGGAAGGATCTGGATCGTGCCGTTCTGGAACTGCATAAGTGCTTCTTTGAAGACAACTGTGCGGTGGAACCCTTTGCTGACGGTGATGTTACTAGCGAATCTAGCAATAGTGAACAGTTGATTGTTCACTCCGCATAGAATCGCTTTGGGAAAGGGCAACACGTTAACAAATAAGTCACCTTTAATGTACTTCTAGGATGCCTCAAACAATAGCCTCTTGCTACTTGAATCCAAATTCCTCTAGCCTACTATCCATAAGAATCCAATGGGAGTGGAGCTCACTGGTATACGATGGATTAACCCTTTTAACAACCAATCCTCTCTACTAGCTAGCTTAGTCCAAGTCCATGACGTCTTCACCATCGTCTTCACTATCAACTTCAACCACGATTGTTTCGCTTTCATCGTCCGAGATATCACCGTAATCATCTTCCATGACTGGACCACCCTCGTCGGGAGCATCATCGGGCGCCATGTTCCATTTCTTGGCCTCTTCTTCCATGCGAATACGTCGCTGCCGTTCAATTTCGGCAATCTCTTCCGGCGTCTTTTCACGAACGTTGTGGGCTTCACGATGCTCTGATCTCCGACGGTCTCGTTCCGCTCGTCGTCCTTCCTTGGAACCATCATTGTCCGAAAAGGCACCGGGCGGTGTCGAATCCGCTGTCTGACCGCCATCCTTTCGTCGCTGCCGATCTTGTTTGCGGTCTCGCTTGGCAAGTTCTTCTTGCTCGAGCTTTTTGGAACGTGTCTTGATGACAGGCAGCGAGGAAAGCTTGGTCATGGTCTGAGTACCGCTCACGACGCCAGCCACCAGGTTGGACATGCTTCCGTACGAAACGCCATTCGTCGGCATTGCGGCAATACTGGTAATCAATCGAGCCCCACTACTTTCCAACGAGCCACTCATCTTTTGAAACACCACAAAACGGGGCTGGTCATCTTGCAGCTCAGGCAAGTACTCTTCGAGGTTCTTGGCATACAAGACACTCGCATCCATGGAAGCAAACGACACGGCAGGAAACTCGACCAGCAGTTTGTTCATGGCGTCCTTGAGGTAGCCGGGTGCCTTTTTGGCGCCCTTGAGGAGCAAGCCGCACATATCCTTGTCGAGACATTTGGTTCGCAAGTCCTGTGTCGTTTCAATCTTGGCAGCTCGTACTTCGAGCTTACCCCTGAGTAGCTTGACGAGCATGTTGCCTGTTTTCAGATTCTTTGCTGCCAACTGCTTGGGTTCACTGATGGTTCCCGAGATGAAAATGGTTGGTCGAATCTTGGAGTCAATCTTGAAGCGTTCCGCGATGGACTTTCCGGTTTCAGGGAGAACATGGTTGCAGTCCAAGAGCCGAAACTCGGCGGGAGACTTTCCATCGTTGTAAGCGTCCTGAAAGACGGAACTAATGGGTAGTTTCGAGTCTTCTTCCTGACAGAGTACCGCGTAGGACTTTCCCGTGTTGCCTTCGCCAAAGAAGACTTCACGAAGTTCGAGTTCATCATGAACATTAACACGAGGAATCTACGAGAGAGAGATAGAGGGTAGCAGCGGTAGGCAACCATAAAGGAGAGAAACACACGATGTCAACGGTGAGAAGCGTGATGGATACCCTTCAGGGCAGGCAGTCAACATGTTCGTACCTCTGAATTTAGTCCTTGAAAGAACTGATAAGCCAGCAATGCTAGAGCTATTCCGACAGCTGGCTTGAGCAGCTTGTCAATGGCTGGCGGGACGCCGTTCTTCTTCTTGGGTTGCTTTTGCTTGCCCATGGTGGTGATTTGTTTTGTTTTTGTGGGTCTGTGAATAGTTATCTAAGCGCCAAAAAAAACGTGCGGCGACCAGACTGAAAAAAAACACTATGAGTGCGGAAGCCTCTCTTGTCGCTACAGTACGGTACTAGCTACGAGTAGACACTACTACCCTGGCTCACTTCTCATCCCAGACGTGTGTGTTCCTGTTGAGATAGACTACAGATACTTCAGCTACTATCTCTCCCTCAGGCAGCATACAGCAACACAACAACCAATTTGACTACTATATCAAACTCCAAACCCCCCGCTGCCTGTTTTTTTGCTTCTTTGAGGCATGCATGTTAGGCGATAGCTAGTAGGCGATAGCTACGATGGGCATGGTAGTCTACTCCTACTCTATACGACGTACGCTAGTTACCAACGCGTACGCAAGCACTAAACCTCGCTAGTATGTACATGTGCAAGCAAGCAAGCAAGAACGCTGACGAGAGCCGCCGTCCTTGTGGTTGAAGCGACTGTCTTGCTAAATAATGTTTCATAGATGGTTCCTCTGTAGTAGTGATAGGGACGGTGATTGCTGGTCGCTCCGACTTTGCAGCATTTCCAACAGAGCAATGTGATATTTTTCTTTTGTAATTCATACCAAAGTGGGTTGCGATGGCGGAGATTGGATATCGCCTCGAAAACCTTTCCATCTACCTGTAGCATACGGTACGTGTACGGTATGTACAAAAGAGGAGCGTTTCAACGCGACCGGTCCACGAAATATCTTATACAAAACTACGATAGCACTGATCGACCAATCGCCACTACTCCTACGTACACCCAAACAGTATAATCGCTCTACACGGTAAGGTAGCCTACAATCCAAAAAAAAATTGTCTCGACTCATTCCATTAGAGGTTAAAGCTACCCGACAACCAACAGGATCCATTACGAATTCCTAGAATGCGCAGTCTCTTCCTCTTCTCTCTCTTATAAGCAAGCACAGTTTACTTAAGCTTTTTCTTTGGGCGCAACTGACTGGTGTGTCCGCACTTCTTCTTTCGGCAATTGGTGGCTTTAGGAGGAAGACGCGCATAGCATTTTCGGCATACCGCCTTATCGCAATTGAATTGCTTGGCCAACAAAGCCAGCGAAGGATCGTAGACTCCTCCACGCAGACGCAGGACCAAGTGCAAAGTTGATTCCTTCTGAATGTTGTAGTCCGACAGCGTGCGGCCATCCTCGAGCTGCTTGCCGGCGAAAATCAATCGCTGTTGATCCGGAGGAATTCCTTCCTTGTCCTGGATCTTGGCCTTGACATTCTCGATAGTGTCAGCTGGCTCGACATCAAGCGTGATGGTCTTACCCGTAAGGGTCTTGACAAAGATCTGCATGGTGAATCGGTTGTCGTTCGTGCAAAGGGACGAGGTCAACTGATGCGATCATTCATCGCGGCGCTGCTTGCTGCTTCCCCCAACACGGAGAAGCGCGCATGACGGTTTTTTAGTAAAGCGGTAACTCTTGTGACTTCGACTGACTCCTTCGACTATATGTTTCGCGCCAAAACAAATTCGACACGCGTCGATTGGATTTGGATGTTCTTCGGATCTTCTTCGGCTAGTCGTTTGTCTTCGGTAGTACTTCGTCTCCGTGTCTTCGTCGGCTCTTTGCTGTTTACTATCGTTGGCATCACAAACCACCACCATGAAGATCCGATCCTTACTGACGGCAGCTATCCTGCTTCCTACAGCTGCAGTAGTAGACGCCTCTGCCACTTCTTCGGCACTGAGTGCTTTCAAGACATTGGATTATCGTTACTTTGTAGCCGGAGGTACTTGTGCTGCCATTAGTCATGGTGTCACGACACCCATCGAGTACGTTCGTTACACTTGTTGCATGCTACAGTAGCGACCTTGCAGCCGTTGCTGTCGTCATTGAATGCATGACATTAATACATGTATGCACAGTATGGTCCCAACTCGCACTCACGCTGCATTATTCTATTTACTTTCGAAGTGTCGTCAAGACCAAGATTCAAAACAACCCGCAAAAGTACAACAAGGGCATGCTCACGGCCGCAAAAGATATCTTGAAGGAAGACGGACCCGATGCGCTACTTGGAGGACTCGGACCGACGATCGTTGGTTACGGTATTGAAGGGTACGTTGGTGACTTAACGTTTGAAATGGGCGAATGAATGAATGAATGAATCTAACGCACTCTCTCTCTCTTTTGCCCCACCCATCATTCAAATACACAGAGCCATGAAGTTTGGCGTGTACGAAGTAATGAAGCCCGTCTTTACCGCGCTACTAACGACAGAGGGTGATGCCAGCAAAAAAGGAGTTGCATACTTGCTGGCATCTATTGTAGCGGGTGCAGTCGCTGCCTTGTTGTTGTGTCCCATGGAGTCGACGCGAATCAAAATTGTGACGGATCCAGCCTTTGCCGATAAGGGTCTCTTGACGGCCTTGCCCAAAATGATCGCTGAAGACGGTTTGGGATCCACCTTTTCGGGTCTCTGGGCCATGCTGGCCAAGCAAGTTCCCTACACCTTTGGAAAGCAAGTGTCGTTTGATGTCTTTGCTGGTTTCCTATACGCCTTCTTTCAGTCTCTAGCAGAAACTACCACCTGGTTAACTGACGGTAGTATCAAGTGGGTGGTATCCATCACGGCGGCCTTTTGTGCATCCATTATTGCTTGTCTATTCTCGCAGCCTGGTGACATGATTTTGACGGAAACCTATCGTCCCAAGAATAAGAATGCGGCTCAAAAGAGCTTTACTCAAGTCGTTGACACGATTTACAAGAGTGGCGGTGTGGCGAACTTTTTCACGGGAACAAGTGCACGCATTGTGCACGTTGGTGTCATTATTACGAGCCAGTTGGTGATTTACGACATTGTCAAGCAGGCTTTGGGACTACCGGCGACCGGATCGCACTAAAAGCAAGCTAACACACCGCGGGCATGATAATATATGAACCTCGTGGTCCCTGTCAAAAGTTATAAATAACAGCTACTTACGAATCAACAGTCTTTGTGAAATATCTTGACGAGTGCAGATTAGCACAATGACTGTGGGAGCAGTCTGGACTTTAAGGAGAGAGGAGCATATCTAGCACTAGCTAGAGAAGTTCCCTGCGCATGCTACGAGCGAAGCAGTCTATCAGTACGTCGTACCGTACCGGTACGGTACCGTACTGATCGATGTACATAGACGACGGCGAGAGTCTGCTAGCCCCGGTTGGAAACAGACGACGACGCCGCAGCCCGTTTCGTTTGGAAGTTGGGTTCTTCTTCGTTCTTCGCTCGACTCTTATCACATCATTATTTTCTCGCTATCGTTCCGCGACAAAGAGGTAGTAGCATAAGGCAGCATGTCGACGACTAAGAACACGATGAGAGGTCTCTCCATTCTCCAACGGGTGTCGAAACACGCTCAGAAGGTGACAGGTTCCGTGAGATGGCACGGTGGACCGAACGTGACCAAGGCAGCTCCCACTGTCACCGTCACTTTTATCCAGGTCGACGATACCCGCAAACAAGTTCAAGCGCGAATCGGAGAATCCCTACTGGAGACGGCGCACTGCAACGATATTGATCTCGAGGGTGCTTGCGAAGGAGTATGTGCTTGTAGTACTTGCCATATCATTCTTCCCGTGAAAATGTTTGACTCACTACCTGAAGCATCCGAAGACGAAGAAGATATGCTCGACATGGCGTTTGGTTTGACGGAAACGAGTCGACTGGGATGTCAGATCCAAGTCACCGGGGAAATGGAAGGTGCGGAGCTAGAAATGCCCAAGGCAACCAGAAACTTCTACGTTGACGGCCACGTGCCCAAGCCTCATTGAATAAAACAGCAGTCTCTAATGTTACGGTAGAGGTGGTGGTATCTTACTAGGTCTAAGCAAGTTGAGCCAGCAACTCTTCGAGATCTTCCCACTCCTTCATGTGTGATGCAATTTCGCTCGCCAGCTTTTCCTTTTCTTTGTTAAGATCACATAGTTTTCCAACATCGTCTCCATGTAATAGCATTTCTTCACCGATGGCGGCAATCTTGTCTTCGTTCTTTCCAATAAGTTGTTCCAGCTTGGCGATGCGCTTCGGAGCGTTGTAGGCCAACTTTCGAAGCTTGGGATCGAGTTCCTTCTTGGGTGCGACCACTGCGACTGTAGCAGGAGTCTCGCCTCCCGCTAGAACAACTGCTTCTCCATTCATGCCACCAACCGTCCAGTCGCTCTCTCGTGCGTTTCGTTCTTCAATCACCATTGCTCCGTCAACGACTGTGGCAACATGGCTGAACTCAATTTCATCGCAAAACGACTTGTCGTGCGAAATGACCACAATGGCTCCCACCTCGTCGCCCCAGGTACTGAGGGCTTCACTCAAGGCTTCCACACTGTTGCGCGCACAAGAAGATAGCAAATAGTTTTGTGTGAGATGAATCGTCGTCTCGTTTGTAATTCCAACACAGCACCAGCACCACTTGAACTTGACCTACCATTCAACATCCAAGTGATTTGAGACCTCATCGAGGAGAAATACATTGCTTGGCTTGAGCGCAAACATGGCTAAAGCGACGCGAGCCTTCTCGCCTCCAGACAAATCAGAGATGCGTCGAAGAGCCTTTTTCCCTTGCAAACCCAATCGCCCCATGGCACTGCGAGCCTCTCCGTCTGAAATGAAAATGTCGCCAAACGATCCTTCACGAGCATAGGCTGTAACTAAATCCAATGCTCTTGCATTGGGGTCCAGCTCTTGCGCCAAATCCTGTGTAAACACGCCTAGTCGCAAATCATAATTCTCTTTGCGCTCACCTTGCAGCAGAGGCAGTGACCCTCTCAATGAATGGAGCGCAGTTGACTTTCCGGCGCCGTTTGGACCACGAATCAAAAGCTTCATACCCTTTGTAATCTCCAGATTCACATTGGAAACCAGAGTCTTTCCTTCATACCCAATCTGCGCGTCAGTCAGGGACAAGAGTACGTCTCCGACGGCCTTGGGAGGCTTGGGCAACACCAGCGTCGGACGAAAGCGCTGAGCAATAATGTCTTCCGCTGGGGCATCCAACAAACCTTGCTCCTTCATTTTGTCCAACGCCTTGACGCGAGACTGAGCCGCCGACGCCTTTGTGGCGGACGCGCCGAAACGATCGACAAAGCCTTGCAACTTGGCCGCCTTTTCCGAGTTGCGTTCAAACTCGGAAAAGGCTGCTGCCGCACGAGCGTCTTTGAGGTCGAGATACTGCTGATAATTGCAACTCTTGTAGATTTGCAGGCTACCAGCTCCAGGAATGATCTCGGCAATATGATCCATACTCGACAATAGTGTCACATCGTGCGTCACTAGAATCATGGCACCCTCGCCATCATAGTCGGCCAGATACTTGGCCAGCCACTTTTTAGCCGCGGCATCGAGATGATTCCCAGGCTCGTCCATCAAACAGAGCGTTGGCTCACTGAGCAGCAATCGAGCAAAGGCTACTCGCATCTGCCACCCACCCGAGAGCGCATCACAGGTCTTTTCGAAATCGGTAAATCCAAGTCCTTTCAAGACACTGGCAACTTTTTGTTCCTGTTTGTAGCCTCCTACTGCCTCAAAACGTGACTGTGCTTGTTCGAGTGCTTCCAAGTCTTCAGCTGCTGCCGCACGTTCAATCTCTGCCTTGGCCTTGTTGATATCCACCATGCCAGCGGCAGCCTCTTCAAAAATAGTGCGAGTCGAGCCCGCCACGGCCGACTGCTTCAAGTAACCAACGGTTTGCTTGGTACCAATTAAAATCTTGCCATCGTGCGCAATTTCTCCCACGAGTGCCTTTAGAAGAGTGCTCTTGCCAGCACCATTGGCTCCCACGAGCGCCCACTTGGTTTTGGGTTCCACTCTCCAATCGATTCCAGAAATAATCTTTTCTGGGCCTCGGTACACGGACACGCCTTCCAGCAGCAGCGAGGCTCCTCGCGCATCTCCGCGATTCGCCTGAATAGTAATACTACTATTATCGTCAGCAGCATCATCAGCAGTAGTAGTCTCCAATGGCGACGGCGCCGATGCGACAAACAAGGAGCTGTCCGACAATCGCCTGTTCTTGTAGGGCGTCGTGGCAGTGGTTGTAGAGTGCGTCGCGAACGCCGAAAGGAACAGTGCCGGTGACTGAAAGGCTCCAACTGCGTTACTACTCATACCCAGCGCCGTAATAGCAAGGAGAAGTGTTAGTCCAGATGCATGCTGAGAAGAAGCGCCCGAGCTCGTCATGGTGGTCGATGTATGCGATTGTTTTGTGCACGCCAGAGAGAAGAACGAACAAACGGCCCGCCGGGCAAGCGAGAATAATGGGTGGTCGGTCCGTCCGTCACTGATGACTCACACCGAGAGAAATTGGCGTTTCGGAACTTCAGAAAGACTAGCGACGTGTTTTCGCAGGACTTCGTTGGGCTTCTTAAAGTACTTAAGGGAAATGTCCCTGGGAAGTTCGTTCGGGGCAACGTCATTCGATGCCATTCGTTGCCGCTTGCCGCCTCTCCAATAATTGGTTTACTCTACATATTTGTACTTCATGTATGTTTACTGTGTACGACAATAGTACTACTGTACTGTAGCTGCAGTATCATGATGTATCATGCCAGGCACGTCGTTATGCGATACTGTAGTGTACTCGTGCCGGTAGTCTACGTACATATTATCAGACGGCGTCCTTTGAACTTCTTAACTGTACTGCTGTATGATCATAGTCGAGTTGTACTCAACTACTACTGTAGACTGCTGCATGTGCACCAGTCATACAGTACGACAAAGCATAAGCTACCGTTAGACATCCGGTAGAACCAAGATACGTAGTCGAATGTAAATGAAAAGAAAAT
>Ga0307981_1001662_pt1 | contig 19383 bp, 13 predicted proteins | sample OrgLakmetagen987_FD_201849 | JGI IMG/M metagenome (GOLD analysis project Ga0307981, IMG submission 201849) | Saline water microbial communities from Organic Lake, Antarctica - #987 | ecosystem: Environmental > Aquatic > Non-marine Saline and Alkaline > Saline | place: Antarctica: Organic Lake... | reverse complement strand
CATTATATGTTGATTAACGCCGGATGACAGATTAGTCTACCGTACTGAAATCCTACACGTTTTTGCGTTAGCGAAGGCCCGAGTACCGGATTTCCAGAAGCTTATCCTCAGATAGGGGGCTTGCCCCGCAAACGAAAACCAAATCTTTTCACTGGATTTGCTGATCCTCCGATCTCCTGGTAGTTTCCTCTCACAACCCCACAACACGCATCCACCGACTTCCGTCGCAAAAGGAAGAGAAAGCGAAAGAGTCTTGTACAAGCATCATGAACATGCTGCACTCACCCCTTGTCCCTGAAAGTTGCCCGGCACCTATGGCTACGTTTTCTCCGGCGCAGGATCCAGAGCTGCTTGGCGACCAACTGCTGGGGCTCCTGGAAACGGAAAAGTTCTATACCGTGGAGCATGTTCCATGCCAAGCGATGTTTCTTCCGGAAGACGAGAGCGTCCCTCTCGAAGAGTGGCGCCGTAAGATTTGCCAATGGTCTTTTCGTGTCATCGATCACTTTCGACTCGATCGCGAAGTCGTCACGCTTGGCATGAACATCTTTGATCGCTTCCTTATCGCGCACCCCAGCGGCAGCGACGAAAACGTTCTTTCTCGCGACTGTATTTGCCCCTCCTGCAAGCGAAGCGTCGACAGTCGCACCTACCAGTTGGCTGCCATGACAAGCCTCTACCTCGCCGTCAAGCTTCATTCGGCTGGCTCTGATGAAGAGTTCAATCGTCGCAGACATTTCAAGCTTGCTTCGTTTGTTGAACTCTCTCGAGGCCAGTTCGCTTCTCAAGATCTTTGCGCGATGGAGCGCACGGTTCTGGCAACTCTAAGCTGGAAGGTCAATTCTCCCACACCCATGGCCTTTGTCACGTACCTTCTCAATCTTCTCATGCCGCGCAGAGAGGCCATGCCGCCTCATTCGCGTCACAACTTTGAGCTGGTTCTTCACGTTCTTCGAGAACTCTCTCGATACTTGACTGAACTAGCCGTCTGTTTGGGAAGCGACTGCACCTCGCAGAAGCAGTCTCAAGTGGGATTCGCCGCCATTATGGTGTCCATGGATCTCTTGACCGATCAAGCTCTCCCTTCGTCGGTGCGCGATGCTTTTGCTCACGCTACCGTCACAACCTGTGGCTGGACCGCCCAGGACTTGGAAATCTGCGACGACTTGCGCTCTCAGCTTCAACGGGCCTTGTGGCCCGAGATGCTGTTGGACGAGAGCGAACAAGCCGATGCGGGGCATCCAATTTCCATGGCTCGGGACTATGGCTTGCTCGATGTTGAACAGATCTACCGTGTCAACTGTTCTATCCAACAAAAGCAGCAACTGCAGCAGCCGACTAGTCCCACACGTGTGGCTGGCCATCTCGTTCGCGAGCACAACAAGAAGACCCTTCAACCTTCCTGTTGGAATGGTTCGCCCGTCAGCGTTACTCGTCGTTAATGATCCCGCAGTGACAGGACTGGGCAGTCTGCCGCTACATCCACAGGCGAGCCTCCTCGCTTCACAAATAGATGACGAATCTATATATTTCGTGCTATTCATTGCATCCTATCCTACACAAGTTACATCGCATCTTGCCTATTGAAGCCAATCCATCCAATTACTATAGAGAGTCAGTCGCTCAGCGACTGTCGAATAAACACATGCATTATTCTATAGTAGTAGACAGAGTACATGCGTAGTAGCTAGCTTTAGTTGATTCTAATTCTCTCTTGTTGGAGGAGGATACTTCCCAATTGACACTTGCGAGGATTGCTTTGCTGAAGGCGCCAAGGTTGGGTCCTTCGTTGAGAGCATTGCATCTGAAGTCTTGGGTTGATAGTGATGCTAGTCCTCGACGAAAAGCTAGTTCCCAGCGCTCCAACGGAAAGGGAAAAGCGCTGGGTCTTGGGAAGCGCGAAATTTCATAAGTACCGTAGCATAGCAACGCGGTGCGTGACGACTGACTCTCTCTGGCGGACGGAGGGCGGGCCGTAGTCCGAACCATCGTCAAAGTCCGGGTCCTGTCTTTGCTTCTTGCGGTGTCAAGAAGTAGTGTCAATACCTACCGGTATCTGGTACGGTACCAGGTACCGGTACCGGCAGATTCAAGATCGCATTCTTCGCACAAAACGCGAACCACGAGCAAGATTAAAGATTACCCACCATGACGATGAAAAAAACGACACTTCTTCTCTACTCCATGTTTATCGTAGCCCAGGCGAAGCAGGAAAGTCTGGAGCTACCCAGCATCCTTGAACGCGCGGACACAAGTAATTGCGAAGCGAACGCGATCGTGTCTAGCTGGTGCGATTCTACCGTGAACCCTGAGCTAAAATGCGTACTCCAGCCCAGTTTTGACGCCTACGGTTGCGCATGTCTCGGCCACTCGCATCTCTGTCCCGTTGACTGTGTGGGGGGCAGAGTGGCGGAACAAAAGGCGCACTATGGAATTCAGTGCCGAAATATTCCACAAGACGAACCAAACTATGTTCTCAAGGAAACGCATAAGAAGAACCACTGCGAAAACAACGCCATTGTGTCGAGCTGGTGCGACGACTACGTGAACCCGCATCTTGAGTGTAGCCTCCATCCAGAGAAGAATCACAATCTAGGTGGTGAATACATGTGTCGCTGTGGTGGCCGTGCTAACGCTTGTCCCCTCGAATGCATTGATGGCGAGTTACCGATTTCCAAAACCAAGTTTTCGATTCGTTGCAGGTAAGACGGCCGTTGACCCAGTGATCGAGCGGTGAATAGAAGTAGGGTTTCCAATCTAACTCATTCTCTTCCTTTTCACTCGCCAGCGGTATCCCTGTGGACCAGCCCAACTATATCCTGAAGACCAAGACCAAGTAAAAACACGCTTGCAGGTTGCAGGTTGGCAGAGCTTTCGGATTCATCTGGACATGAATCTCTATTTACATCCGTCGATCCAGACTACTCTTAACGCGCGATCACAGATCGTAGAACATAAGAAATAAATCACATGAAGAATATCTATACGGTTGTTATTGCTTTTCGCTTGGATATGCTATTGCGCTTCACTTGGAAAAGTTGCTTCGGATTCTGGAAAGAATGTAGTCGCCAGCAGTAATGGGGTCCGATTCCTTGCTTTCAATCAAAACGTCTTTGTCCGCTTGTTGAAAATAGGCAATCGAGTAACGAGGCTTGGATGCATCGACTGGCAGACGAACTCGGTGCAGGTTGCTGTAAAGTCGTCCGTCGCTCCACTTGGAAAGCATGTCACCAACGTTCACAGCGATTGCACCTTGGACAGGATTGACAGCTGTCCAGTACATGCCAGCAGGGTCACCAGTCCGGGGATTGGCACAGCATTCCAATCCTTTTCCTCCTAACTGCTGAAAGAGAATCGTGACGCTGTCCCAGTCGGTATGCGGGCCGGCCCTCCAGTAACCACCCTGTAAAAGCTTGGCCGTTGTTTCCGCCGCCATGGCAGGATAGTGCAAATACCTCAAAGTACACTGACCTTGATCGGTCCACAGTTTGTGCGACTTGGCCAATGTACCTGGTTGTAAGTGAGGCGTGGCCAGGGGCTCCAACAGTGCCAGTAAGCGGTTGGCCAAGCCGTGCGCAGCGCATAAAAGGGATTTGGATGTCGTTTCAAAGTGGCCAGGGTGGTTGGGCCAGCGACCGTCCATGCATCCTGAACGAGCGGTAATCTGCAAGGATTCCTTTTGGTCGGCAACTCCTGTACTTGGGCGAACTTGGGAAAAGTACTCATAGCCAGAGTTGATCCTCATGTCCAAGGGCGACTGCGCTTTCTTGTCTTCCAGCGGCTGTTCGAAAAAGGTAGCCGACGTTGAAAAGGCCGAGTCGATCAAAGCTTGATCAATACCATGGTTAATGACACTGAAGAATCCTACCGTATTGGCAGCCTCCCAAATTAGCTTCGTTATCTCTTCGTCCGACTTGGACATGTCGATGACGGGCACTACACCATCTTCCACTACTGCAGCAGAACCCAAGCCACTGTCCTTCAAAGAAGCTTCCACTGCAATATCTTGCATGGCTTGAGCCTGACATGGTTGCTTTGGAGCATGCTTCCACACTCCAGCTGCAGCATGTACGGCCAAGGATTCTTTTGCCAAGCAAGGGCCTTCCACTTCCAAAGTGCGACTTCCAGGGGCCGCCATTCCGTATAATTTCTCGACTGGAATGTCGAAACCACCAGGACCAGAGAGTTCTGCTAATTGCTCGGCCGAGCATCCGTAGACAACGCGACCGACACCACTCCAGTAGATTGCTCCCGCACACATGACACATGGTTCAGTACTCGTGTAGAGGGTACACGCTGAACGTTCTTCATTCGGCAGTTCCGCAGCGCTGAACTTGCGAATGAGCTCCATCTCGGCGTGGCGCGTCGAATCGCCCACACCACCACCGCGTTTCGTGGCTACTTGGCACATGTTGTGCGCGGAACAGATGATTTCTCCCTTATCGTTCACCAAGACGGCTCCAAATGGCATCTTGCTGGCCGCCGTCGCGGCGACGGCCTGGTCAATGGCGGCCTTCATGCAAACAGCATCGTAAGCGCGAGGCATGATTGGAACGAAGAATGAAGCTGCAGTTGTACTAGCTTGGTGCGAAGCGTTGTGTTACTTGCGGCCTCGACCGTGGTGTGCCCGTCTGGACTGTACAATCGTTAGATCCACACACTCGCTCACACTCTCGAGCTCGAGGGTTCTCGTACCGTATGCTATAAGAAAATACCCGTTGAAACTTCTGTGAAAGAATGGGAAGTTTGGATGGCCATCTTCAATCTTCAACAAATCTCGATCTCTGCCCCACGCCGCCGCGCGCGCCAATCGATGCAAGACAGCGGGTGACGAGACGGGGACATTTTGGGTTCTTTCACAGACATTCATAAAAAACTAACGGCAATAAATACTACTGTAAGTCGTACAGTCAACTCTTCTATGGTGTATTATGTACAGTATTCATTTCGCGGTCTTTTACAGTATTTCATACAGTAGAGTAGTCTTACAGTATTTTGCACCTTTTCGGATCTCCCGCGCGATCTTATTTCTTAGTAAACCGACGACGAAGCAGCTTCTCATAGTCTACTAAACCGTCAACATGATGTCCGTGCTCTCGATCGCCTTGCTCCTACTGACTGCCTCCTCGGCGATTGCCTCTGCTGCGACAGAGTCTACATGCTTCTCCAAAGATCATCCTGATTTCGTGCCCCGCCTTCCTGGATTCAATCAGCCCCTTCCATCGGCTTGGTTCTCGGGATATTTGACGTACGAACTCGAAGGACGAACGATTCACACGCATTATGTTCTGGTGCAAGCTGAGGAAGACTTTGACGAAGGCAAGCCTCTCATTTACTGGAGCAATGGGGGACCAGGTGCGTCGTCCTTGTTATTTGCCGCCATGTTATCACGATCGTCTGCATCACTTATACAGTGTCCTCGCTAGTATACGCAAGTTCTGTCGGTTTCAACACCTGCACACTCATATTCATCATCATCTTCTTCTTCATATCAGGTGCATCGTCTCTGTTCGGCCTATACACGGAGCTCGGTCCTCTTTTGCTCGACGATCGCTCCTTGCAAACGGACGAATATACCGCAACTGGCGTTCCGACACCCATTTACAACGAAAACGCCTGGACGCGACTCGGCCACTTGCTGATCATTGATCAACCCGCTCCAGTGGGATTTTCTTACTGCAACGAAGCAACGGACTCGCATTCGTGCGACGGACTGTCGTGGACGGATGAATTGGCCGCGGCCAACAGTTATGCTGCCTTGCAACAGTTTTATACGGTCGTGTTTCCCTGTCTGGCAAGTAAAGACTTGTACCTGACGGGTGAATCCTACGCCGGGATTTATGTACCTACGCTTGCAAGAACGATTATGCATCAACACGGTGCTGGGGTGGACGCTGCTCTCGATGATTCCTTTGGTACGTTGAAAGGCTTTGCCGTTGGCGATGGCTGTTTGGGAACCGAAACGTCCGTGTGTATGGATTTGAGTGATCCGGAAGTTGTCGACTTGTGGAGCATACTTTTCCTGGCGGGTCATGGACAGGTGCCGCTGTCAACCTACAGGCAAGTTTTGGATGCTTGTAATGTGGCGAATGACGACAGTGAGGATCCGCTGGATGTACGAATAACGTCAACAAGTAAGGTCTGTCAAGAGGCGCTCCAAAAGGTAAAAAAGGAAGTCGGAGGTTTTTATGAATACTCCTTGTACGACGACTGCACATATCGCAATGGCTTGATGAAAACAAAACCAGGCTTTCCTCGAGGCGGAATAAAAGACTATGCCTGCGGGGGAGATATCGTTATGACTGAGTACATTGGCCTCCCAGAAGTACAGGACGCGCTTCACGTCGAGTCGGAATTCTTTGCGGTAGATAACGCTGATGGCTTTGACTACACACCCACGGAAAAGGATCTCACGGGGTTCTACAAGGAAATTAATGGTGTGCTGCGCGTCCTCATCTACAACGGAGATACAGACCCAGCGATTACTAGCTTTGCCGCTCAAAACTGGACGTCGCATTTGGGATTCAAGGAATCCGAGGAGTGGAGGCCGTGGACGGTCGATGGGTGTCGGCGGATGGGAGGATACGTGCAACGATACGAAGGCGACTTTGACTTTTTGACCATTGTAAGTGAATATCTACCTGCTTGACGATCCACTGCATAGAGCCCGCCAATGCACCAAACTCACCTTTTCTCGTTTATTGGTTATACAGCGCGGAGCGGGGCACCTAGTTCCTTCGTATAAACCAAAGGCGGCCTTTGCGTTCATGGAAGCGTGGATTCAGGAAACAGATTATCCAGTGTACAATGAACAATGCAAGACTCCGTCAGACTTTGCGGAAACCAAGATTGTGCTACCCAAGTAGTCTAGCTTTGAGGTCGCATCAGCCACTAGTAAAATGTGTTTAGCCTCCTATCATCGTTTGTATAGCTCCCCTTGCTCCGCTATTTTAGCCGTCGCGGAAGCTCCCGTCCTGTTTGATCTATAGGATAGCTATCGTTGTAGGTTCAAATGTATATTATCATGCATGTATTCTTAGTAAGCCGCTGTTTGCTATTGATACGGTCTAAATCGGTGACACATAATTCACACTGCTGTTAGGTCACAAAAGCCGGCCTTGGTTTTACTGGTCGCCACCTTTGAAGTGGGTCAACCAAATCTTAGCCGCTTTCTTGACGTTGGCTTCGACCACCTTCTTGGATTCGTCGTAGTGAGAAACGATACCCCAGACATCCGTCTGCCAGCGACCTTCAACGCGCATATCGCGGAGATGCTTCACTGCTTTCACTCGACTCATTGTCTGGTGATTGCGCAACAGTTCGACACATGCTTCAAAGCAAGAGTCGGCCATACGAGCGTCTCCACAGACGTAGTAATGGGTGTCTTGGTTCATGAGGAGTTCAGAAGCGGCCAGGCCCATGTCGGCGAGCCGATTCTGGACGTAGGTCTTGGGTCCATTATTGGGTACTCGCGAAAGTGCCAAGTGCAAGTTGAGAAGACTCTCGCTTTCATACTTCGTGATGATATCCTTGTAGATGAAGTCTTTGTCGGTTCGACATCCAAAGAAGAGATTGATGTCGCCAACCTCGTGGCCGTCTTGTCGGTCCAGTTGACGGTCTTCCATGAAACCCATCATCGGCGAAACACCCGTACCAGCTCCCACCAATATGAGAGGGGATGTCTTGTCTTCCGGGAGACGGAAGGAAGACTTCACAACCTGAATCTTGGCCCTGTCGACTCCAGGTCGAAGTCCAGCAAGGTAGTGCGAGCACACACCATCGATCGGCACGCGTCTACTGGTGGTCGTCTTGAGCACTCCCATTGTAATGCAGATCTTGTCTGGGCTCGTCTGAGCCGAAGACGAGACAGAGTAGTAGCGCGCCTGCAGTCTCGGCATAATCACAAGGACTTCCGGGAGTCTCAAAGCTGGACCAATGCCTTCGATGTCAAAGTTCTGGGCAACGAAATCTTCCAAGAAAAGTGCTCGGAAATGCTCCAGAAAGTTGACCATGGTGGGAAATCGAGCCACCATGGTTTTAATGAACTTGGTTTTGTCGTTCGAGGAGTCTTCGACGATCGGGGAGCTCAGATTAATGAATTCGGCAACAATCGGGTCTTTCCAGGCGTATCCTTCCTCTTCTCCGAGATGGTCCAGCACGCGATCGAGGCATATCTGCAAAATCTTCAGCAACTCCACAACGTCCTTATGGTTGATACTGAGATCCAGATGCGACTTTACTACGTCGAAGAGGCAAGTTGGCGTCTCGAAGGTAACATCAGCGGGGTTCACCTCATCGCCTTTGATGCACTCGATCTCGAAAGACTTCCTACACTGGCGCTCAAAGATTGCGTCGTAGTCCCCGATATCTTCTTTAACAGGAGTATCTGGTACCTCGCTTCCGCACACGAAACTACGCCACCAAGGCGTTCCTGTCCCTGGATTTCCAGAAGTGGCCATCGACTCTTGCGAGTAGCCTACAAGTTCCTTCTGGAAGCACTTCAAGAATCGCCTAGTCATGGCGTCGGAATTCATAGGTTTCACTGAAATGTGATCCCCACTCTCATACGAGCTCCCTTCGGGAACTTCGAACTCAATCTTCCGGATCGAACGTGTGCCTTGGCTGCCTTCCGTAAGCAATTCTTTGTTTGAAAGGCAGAGAGAGGAGCCGATATTTGGTTCTGTTGCCTCTTCCTTTTCGGCTTCCTCGTCGGCGGCGGCGTTGTCGTCCACCTTCCCCCAGACAAACTGGTTGACTGAGGGCTCGGTCGAAAGGACGTCTTGCCACACCATGAGCTCGGTCTCGAGACTTGGTGGGAGGATGCGATTCTTGATGAGATGCAACCAATACTCGATTGTATCGTCCGCTCCTCCAGCCGAGTCCGCCGTGGTGAGCGTCACAACTCTTTCCATTCCCGAATCACCAAGCGTTCTATCGAGCTCGATTCCGGCCTTGCAAAAGTCTGGATAAATGGTAGAACCCAGAGCCAGCACGGCGAACTTTGTAGCCTTTGTGTTGGATATGGTCGTTTCGAAGAACTTGTTCGAATTGGACGGGGCGCTTCCCATACCAAAGGTGGAACATACACATATCAAGTGCGTAATGTGACGACGACTGATGATGTCGAGCCCCTTCACTTCGTTCAGCGTCATTAGGATCGGATTCAACACCTTGAACTGCCGCTTCAATCTTCGTGCAATAGCTTCGGAGGTCCCGGTCTCGGATCCGTAGGCGATCAGCACCCGGGGAGCGGTGTTGCATCTTCGTTGCGTCGCGCGACGCGTAGCGTCGTCGTCAGAGAAGCTTGAACGGCCCGACTGTGCAGAATGCATTGAATGCATGGACCAATCATTCCTTTGATCGACACTGGTATGGAGCAAGAGACCGTCCGCACAATACTCGTACTGTGGCTTCACAAGAAAGTCGCGCATTTCCAAGTGCCAGGTGGGATTAGTCGGGCCAGTTAGTCCGCCAATCCAACTCCATTGTGCAGGACATTCTCGTCCGAACTGCTCGCGTTCTCGCTGGACGTGCGTGCAAAACTGCTGCCCAACAGAATGTGGGTCGACGATCGTGTACCCTTCCTTCTGGAATGAATGTAAAACGGACTTCTCGAGCTCGATGGAGGCTTGCATGCGCCACGTTGGGTCAGATACCATATCGATTCCCATAGCATTACAGATTGCTGGACCAGCATCGTACCGCTCCATAAGGTTCCGAACAATTTCGGTAGTCATAAACCAGCCATTGAATGGCATATTCTGGTACAGAACGCCTCCGAGATTCATCTTGAAGTTGGATATCGCAGGAACTGTCGTCCAGCTGTACCCAAGCGCTGTCAACTCTGGTCTGTTCGGGTGCTCGATGCTCACCTCGAATACGCGTTCCTTAGGGAGCTCGTGAATATAAGGCTTCTTTTTGCCTGGTACTTTGAGTACCAGGGGTAGAACGTCAAAGGCACCTCTTCGAGTGGGCGGTGTCCAGTAGCGTCTCTTGATGAGGTACTCGGTTAGCTCCAAGTTGGCAGGATCGCCCAAGATATCACCACTGTCGTCGTCCTGGTAAGCCGCGTAACGAACGTACTGGCTCGACCAGAATCGAGTTCCAAGAGGCTCGTTAGGATCTTGGGGCTGAAACACTGTCATGACTGACTGTATGTTAGTACCAGCGGTTGCGATCTTGAGGTGCTCTTCGACTTCATGAAATATCTGTGCAGGGGTACTGACGTGCCTACAGTCGCGAACCTGGAGTGTGTTCCACGAAATACGTCCAATGCATTTGGCAGAGTTTCTCCAGGCCAACCGAGCGCCCATTTCGAGCTCCTTGGAGGTCTGTGTGTACGTTCCAGTGGCGCCAATCTCATGCTCAACTTGTTGCATGCGTCTTGAGAGCTCGGCATCGCTCCAATGGAACTCGGCTTGGAGCATCTCGTAGAATTCCTGTGCTTCCTTGACCATCTTTTCTTGTTTGTACATCGGAAAGTACACCATCGACATGACTTCGCCGTACAAGAAGATGAAAGCAGCATGGAGGTGCTTGGCCGTCACTGGGGTGCCTGAGTTCTTGCTCAATTCTTCCTCACGTTCCAGCAGTGGCTCGAGGCACTCAATGAGAGTCGCACCAACTAACGCAAAGGCGTACGTTGGGACACCCATCATGCGATGCAGATTACCCAGTGCTCGCAAGGTCTGACGAAATTCGCCGCCGGTGGAGGCAAGCTCAGCTGCAGCGGTAACGACAAGGTCGAGAGATCCCACAAAGTGGACGGCCAATGAGTCCATGTCCGTCTTCGAGAAGTAGTCCAATAGATTCGGATGATTTGTCAAGAGCGTGCGGTAGAAGCGTTCGCCAAAATACAAGCGATCATCCGGAGTGAGTCTGGCCCAGAGTCGAGGGACAGCCTCCTTATATAGCGGATTCTCCGCAATGTCGATCATTCCCTTATAGGCTCTGATGGCCGGCAAGGCAACAAGTTGTGCAATGGCTCGAGACATGGCACTGTCGGCGCCACGTTCAATGTCCTCCTTGTCGTCGTCCTTAGCGTAAGGCGTGTGAGTCTGCAAACACCAGATAAAGGCCTCGCAAAAGAGGACCCAGTGATTGGGCTGAACTCCGCACCGAGCAAAAAGCTTTAGATAATCGTCAACTGTTTCACATTCGAGCGTCAGACTGTCATCTTTCAAGCGCTGCAAGCGAAGATCATCCTGAATAGGACGATAAGACTCGCGTTGCACGATTTGCTGCATAGGGCAAAGAGTGCGGAGAGCACCGTCAATCAGGCCCATGATAAGCTCTTCCGCCTCCGTCCCGCGATCCAGCATGCACTCGGCCAGCGGGTCTTCGTTACGCTCAACACGCTGCATAGCCTGTTTTGCGGTATCGAGAGTGGTATCAGTAGCAACCAATATTCTCCAGTAAATCCAAAGCGACTCGGAAAAGGCGGTCTTGAACGCGAGGACTTTGTTCCAGCCCTGCATGACCATGACCTTCTCGGGATTTGTCAAAGGGGCATCGTAAATATAGAGACCCTCGATCGCATTCTTGATAGCATCTTTCGCTACGGGGAAGTCCCCGGGGCTACTGCTCAGGTCCTTAAGCTCTTCTGTGACGGGTGCAAACGGCGCCATCTTATGTTGGTTGCAGTTTATGACAGGATACCCGGTGAAAAAGTGGACCCATAAAGGAAATATAGGGCTTTTTTCGCCCTTCAGAAGTGTTCTCCGCCTTTCGGGAGTGCACACCCCCGCCTATGTACCTAACCGAACCTTTGCCCGTCCGTTTTCTCAGGGTCTTTTCTTCTAGTTCAAAACTATCAATTTATCCCAAAGCTGCTAAGTATAAAAATTCGATCCACGATTACGGCAAGGCCCGCCCTGCCAACGCAGTCATAAATAGACTTCTAGCTAGGTAGGTACTGTAGGGTGTCTCACGTGTCTCTAGTCCGCACAGCGCCAGTGGCCGAGCGCCCGAAGGTTTGTCCGCGCTCCGTGATTGCCACCAACTGAACTTTAGAGTGCGAGAAGTACAATATCGTAGGTAGGTGGTGGCCACAAAAACGAAGAGGAGCGGCCCACGCAATCACCAATCACAATCGCCGATTTTTCTTCGGTCTTGACAAGACTTATGTGATATATGATGTGACCCTTTTCCTACTGAGCGTATGTAAATACACTACTCCTGTAGTATTGTAGTAAAAAGACATTAAAGACCAAAGTTAAGGTATTTTCGCCTGTCCGCACTTGTCAGACATGATTAAGGCCCGGCACAGAAGATACAATGATACATAACGGTACAGAACTGTACGTCGTATGTCGTACTCCAGGCAGCGCAGCAGGATAGAGGGGCTAGAATATCTGGGGGAAGCGTCGGCGGAGGCCGAAAACCTCCTTAAGGCCCAAGGAATGCGCAACAGTACAGCACCACCACAAAGTACAGTAGTACTGTAGTTTCGACTTCGACGGGGTATTCCCGGAGAAGACCGGCTGCGGGCGACAAAGCTTCAGCATACTCGTACTATATTTCTTGGTAAAATCCCAGGCGTTCCTTCTACAATAGCTTCTGCGTTGAGCCCTCACCTTTGAAACAAAAGAATGGCCTCTTTTGCTCTACCTGGTACATATGTAGTAGGCACGGGGTAACATACGTCGTGGTTGCTTTGCCTTGGCTACCAGTACTGAACTACTAGGATGCATAACCGTCTCTTCATTGTAACATTCAACCGACGACGTTTTTTGCAGTAGCTAATATACCTATTCAATACCAACAACACCTACTCCGTCCAGCAATCTCGCAGCTTCCTTGGCGCCCACGGACGCAACAAAACCCGGCAGCCAAGCTGTCGTAGAATCATCTTTAATACTTGCTGGTGAACTTACCGTCTGGCCAATGGCGCTCCATACATTTGGGTCGGTGCGGTGTGGTCTACCCGCCACTTGATCGCGAGGGTCTTGCCGATAACGGAACTGTTCTAAAGAGCCAGCGTAATGGTGAATGACCAGCGGCGAGTCGGTATGGTACAGTCGGTCTCCGACAGTTGCTGGACATATATCGGGAAGAACGGTATGTACGTTGGGTACCTTGCGAGGGATATCAGCTTTTTGAATTGTCTGGACATTGACCACGTTCTTGCCGTTAAGATTCTTGGGACCACGAATTTCGTGGCCATTGTGATGGAGCCATCGGGTCGTCAAAAAGTGTGATGCGTTCCAAGATTTGAGTGGTAAAATGCTAGAATGTTGCGTATCTTGCTGGTCTTCCTTGGTTGCCATTTGGATGCGCGGAACGTGGATGCACTGGAGTGGCGGCTTGTCGTTCACCAGTTGTCGTTCCAACCCATGCTGCTGCAAGGTTACCAGGACAGAGCCTGGCTGTGATAGAGGAGGAGGAGTTGTAGTGGTACCGTTGAGGTATGGATTAGGCCGAACAAACTCATCCACATCCGACAGCAATATCCACGTTTGGTTGCGCCTCTGGAAATCTTTCATGCAAGCAGCGTAAAAGAACTGCTGTCGGTACCGGTGAAGACTCACGGTCGATATATTTCCAGCTCGCCACTTGCGAAGAACCCAAGCGGGCAGTATACGCGCATCGTTCCATTCTCGAATATGTATTCTATTTTTCCATCGTTCCAAGATGGCTTGAGATGTGGTCTTGGATTGGGGATCGCGAACGACAACCAAAGAGTAAAGTGGCAACACGTGGTAATGGTAGGCAAGCCACTCGATGAGCCAGTGGTTGTCGTCCATCGTGAGTAAACACGCCGAGAAAGATTCATTCTTGCTACTCAATTCACCCTTTTTGCTGACCTGGTGTAGCTCGGGAATCCATCCTACGTGGGCGGTGGCAGAAGTCGTGGCGCTGGTTTGGTGGTGAAGCTTGAAGGCAAACTGGAGCTGCCAGAGCAAAAGTGTGAGGCAAAAGACCCCAAAGCCTGGTAGTCTTGAGTGAGCTGACATGGTTCACCATAGGTAAATTCACAATGATCCTTCAACTGCTAGCTAGTAGCTCTTCACTGCGGCACTCTCGGAACGTCTCGCCATGGTGCAATAAACGCGCAAATGTAAGACGAGATTTTGGACTTTTTCAACGGTCCGAGATAAGTGATTCTGAAACGGATCAAGTCGGATGAGTCGAATAAATAACCCGAAACGAAGGCGCAAAAAGAGCACCGAGAAACCGATGAATGTAATATGACGATGATGGTCATCATTTTGCGGCGAGACGATATATAGCTCTCACTCGTTCAGCGTTCAGCGTTCAGCGTCTCTCTCACGCCTACCCTTGCTCCTTGAATGCGCTACTACGAACCAAGCATATGACATGCGTCGAGCGCTACCAATGGTCCGAGTGATCCGAGGTGCCTTATTGACCGCCACACTGATTGCGACGGCCATTTTCTTTGTTCGCACTGGATCGATTTTGCACCGAGCGTTTCCTCCCGCTTCTGTTTTTTTCCATGGATTCGAACCGCCACATATTGTAGCTTCCCCGGCTGTAGAAAGAAAGAGGAGTACGAGCAGTAGTCATCAAATGCCGGCGGTGGATCCACAGCTACACGGATCCGTACAACAGCACGCACAACCACCGCCGGCGCAAGCTACAGCAAACTTTCACGTTGTTTTTTCAACGGGATGCTCTTCCGGGCAGGAGTGGCAGTCGTTTGCGTTGTTTCACAGTATCCTTATGGTGGATCAGCCAGGCGACGTTACTCGCGTTGCCTCGGGGTGTACCGACGAGCAACTGGTCGCTTTACAAGCGACCCACCAGCAAACTGTGGCCACCATGTCGGATCGATTTCACTTGCACGTGACGCCAAACTTTTCGCGGGTGATGAAGGGTAAAGATTACAAGTTTTTCAATAAGCCCTTTGGTTTGCGTCACTGGATGCAACAATCACTCGGATTTCCTTCTGCGACAGACAATGACGATACCATTTTCATTATACTGGACCCGGACCAAATCGTGATCAGACCATTTTTGCGAGACTATACGGACGAAAAGGAACTTTGGCACCCCCAAAATCAACCGCCGATCCACACTGTCGTGACGCGAGGGCAACCAATGGCCCAAGTGTATGGCTTTGGGACGGGATGGATGCGAAAGATGAACATGACTGCGATATTCAACACGACGGTCGACAATTGGAATACCGAGACGGTGGCCAAACACTACGTGGCTGGACCTCCCTACGTGGGCGTCGGACGAGACATGTATAATATCGTCAATACATGGGCCAATATTGCTGTCCCAGTGTATCAGCAAACGACCGATCACTTGTCGGAAATGTGGGCCTACGTGACTGCGGCCGTCCGGCAAAAACTCCCCCACCAAATGCTCAATAGTTTCATGGTGTCGGATGTCAGTTCAAGCCGAGGGGAAGCGTGGCAATGGATTGATGATGCGAATGCTGCCCGCAAGGGACAACAACCGATCCCGCATGTCATCCACTATTGTCAACGTTACTTCTTGGGCCCGTACTTCTTTTCCAAATACCAACTCCCAAAGGACTTTTTCACAAATTGTGCACACCCTCTCTTGGCCGAGCCTGATGCACGCATTGAACGAATCTACAACTCGAGCTACACGTTGGACGGGAACTTTCACACTGTCCCAGAAACGTTGCGACCGCGCATGGGATACATGCTGCGGGAAATCACGAGGCGACTTAATGATGCGGCCGTGTACTACAAGGAGCGCCATTGCATTCCCTCGACAGCTAATTACAGTCGATCCTTCCTTTTTGTGCGCAAAAAGAAGAAGCAAGCGAAGTGAATAAAGCTGTAGGCTATTGTTTAGATTGTATGCACCCAACCATACACAAGTATTCAAAAGATGCAACACAAGTATTGGAGTCTTCACCTCATCCCTTTTTCACTGCTGTATCTTAGTTGTCTATGTAGCGCTTTTCAAAAAGTAGGATTAGAATGCTGTTGCGAAGTAGCCAGCTTGCTGTTATACCAGGAGTAAAAGTGTCTTGCAGTACCAAAACCTGCCTTGCTGTAGAGACGGTGCGCTGCATATTGCATCGATGTGCATGTCAAGAACATTTTGGCAGGACGACACTCTTCTTCCAGTCGTTTGATCAGCTTGCGACCCAGACCTACCCCTTGACTTGCATAGGAGACACTCATTCGTCGGATCTCCACAACGCCGTCTTGACGATCGTGCCCTCCGATTATGCCCACGATCTTGTCCTTGCCTGTATTGTTATTATTGCTTTGCTTCTCCACAGCCACGAGAAAGCATCCCTTGCCATTGTTGTACACGGCGGAAATCATACTGAGATCATCGTCAATGCTCCTTTGAATATACATGCCAAATTTAGACTTGATAAAATAATACAAACCTGTCGCTGGAACCAGAGCGGCGGCGGCAACGACTGGGAGCGACAGCAGCATGCTACAGGTACTACTACTGCTAGTATTGCTAGTCGCTCGATGGGTAAGGGAAGCAACCAGAGCGGTGGTAGCTACCAAAGGTAAAGCTACGGCCGGACGCTTGACAATGGCTGCAAACGCAGCGGGAGTGTTGGATTCCATGCCGGTGCGAAAGATCTCGTGGACGGCCGCTTGGTCCAATTCTTGATACCTTGGTCCAATTCTTGATACCGACGAATAATGAGGGTCGTTTCATCTTTGTCGCTGGTAGCGCTGTCGGAGGCAAGCGGGATACTCTCGGAGCTCGTCTCTTGACACATTGTCGCTCAAGTAATGCTTGGCTTTCTTTCGGGAAAGTATAGAGTGATCTGAAGCTAACGCAGCACCGAAAGAAATGGACCATTGTGAAAGCTCGTTTTCGCCTGTGCTGAAACATGAAAGAAGCATGGAGAAGGTTCAGGTTCCCGCCAAATTCTGGCATCCTGCACATTATACTTTTTACCTGGTTCACGCGATGGGTTTCGTATGCGGTCCTCTTGCTAGAGTGGCTACTGGTACTGTAGCTCTCAATGCAGCACCGTTCTAGATCCAAAATGGTCTTTATACAGTTTTTTTAAAAGGCCCTACATACTCGTCTTTGTGTTGTACTTTCGATGCTCGCGTTGATGCCGCGAAACCTTTCCCTGAACTTCCAACATTAATGCCGAGACGGCCACAAGCAGTCCCATGAATCCTTGATCCGACAACGCGTGGCCCTTGGTGGTGATACTCCACACGACCGACATGATTTTGCGTGTTGTCGTGACAGTCGAGCATACCAGTGGATCAAAGTGGGCCACAATGTAAAAGATGAAGGACTGGCCAATTGCCGAACACACGCAAACTTGGCAGACCATTCTCAAAATTGCAGGATTCTCGGTAGTAAACTTGTAGCCCTGGAACCAATCACCCGTCGCGAGTGCAATCGTCAAGGCTGTCACGACCATACTCACATTAGTGTAAAGTAAAAAGTCACACGGAGTTGGCGTCTTGTTCATCAAGACCGCCTTTTGCTTGAGGCGCTTTTGTAAACCAGCCGTGAAACCATCCATAACCAAAGACAACAGGATAAAGGCGATACCAGTCATGGTGCTAGCATGTTGATCCTTTTTCTTCTTGGATTCTCCTAGCGTCAACAAGGCCGTCCCAAAAACAATCGCCGCCGCGATACCATAGTCGCGGATCGAATAGGAACTTGAGCCGAGCAAAACCTGCCCCAGCATGACGGGAACAATCTTGGCCGATTTAGCTAGTATACATATTGGAAAGCTGAGCCCGGCTGCCAAAGCAAGGGACGTGAACGCTTTGGAAAAGACTTGCGAAGCCCCCGACGTGGCAAACGGGAAAAGAGGCAAACCCTTGGTGCCACCCAAGAAATATCGACCCGTGAGGCCAACTCCAATATTGGCGACCGACTCCAGCACTTGAAGAAACCAAGCAAATTGAAACTTGGAGCCGTCGGCAGCTCGAAACGAAAAGACATCCTCTTGAATGTGTCCGTAAGAAAGATAGGCCAGGTACACTCCCGTCGCGCCAACGATCAGTCTCCAAGCGTCTCCTTTGCTGCTGGTGCTGCTCTGGTGTTGATGATGACCTTCTGCTAAAGTTGGAATCTTGTCGACAATACCGTCTTCTAGTTGGTTAGCTCCAGCGTCTACGGAGGCGTCCAACTGTGTGTGTTGCAAGGGCAACAGCTTGCGCATCTCGACCTGTTCGTCGTTGGTAGAGGCGGCAGCTCCGCCGCCATCTTGGACTTGAAGTGTGGTCATGACTCGGCTTCGTATCGATCCCCGTATTGTTTTCAGAGGCGTACTGGTGGCATCATCAATGGAAGGAGGCATCGTGGCGATGTGATGGGTTTGAATGGGCGGATGAATGGATGCTAGCGTAAGGGCAAACGCTCTGCTGCCATCGTGGACGAGTGAGATGAGGTGAGTCGACCTTGACTCGTGTAAAAAATCTGAGAGGCTATTATTTTGGAGTTTCCACGTTTCAACGAAAAAGCTGATTTCAACGGCGGTCTTTTGATAAAAACAATGTGTCAAATTTAATAAGTAAAAGGTCATTCATGACCGGAAGCCGGGGACGAAAGACATCGGAAAATAATACAGTAAGAACGGGCGGGATCGATAACGCGGATGCAAAAGCAGACATGGGTACTGTGCGTGTGTGTGTGTGTGTGTGTGTGTGTGTGTGTGTGTTGTTTAGTAATGAGCGCGGGTCTTCCCTCTAAGGCCACACCTAAGGGCTCAATACTGTCATAGCGCCAATATTTACCGGCGAAGAGGGCATGGGAGACGGGCGCTTTCGCGCGGGAACCGGGATTTTCACACCACCCTACAGTGTGGTCTCCCCGGACTCGTCTCTCCACAACATTCAAGTTTCGTTATCGTGTCGGAACTGCCAGCATTTCTGCTGCGTCGTCTACCGAGTTTCCTCGGCCAAGTTGTTACCTTGACGAGCCACGCGAACCGGGTCGAGACTGCCAGACACCAAGGCCGCCGCCATTGGATTTGCCATCCTTGTGTGCATTCTGCTGGGCCTGGGGTCGCAATGCCGCCATTAGTTGCGTGCATCACACAGAGAGTCAAGTTGTAAGTATTCATTCATCCGTATCCTGCTGTATTCTCTCCTTCCGTCGTCCAAGGTTGCATCACACATTCAAAACCCAAAGTCAAAAAGCAAAATCAAAGGGATAGCGCATGAACTTCCTCAAGTTGAGCCTTGAGAAAGTCACGCCCGCAACCAACGTCAAAATCAAAAAAAAGAAAAGCGGCCAGGGAAGCTTCGTAGCGTGAGGCATAAACCCTGATTGGTAGTAAAGGTGTGTGACACATCTGGGTGTGTGTCTGTCATATAGTTGTTGGTGCTGGTGTTGGTTTTCCCGTATCCTGTCGTCGAAAGTCGGTACTGTAGTAAGTTCTGAGAAGCCAAAAAAACGAAAGTCAAAGATTCAAATCTCGTCACT
>Ga0307981_1001661_pt1 | contig 19394 bp, 16 predicted proteins | sample OrgLakmetagen987_FD_201849 | JGI IMG/M metagenome (GOLD analysis project Ga0307981, IMG submission 201849) | Saline water microbial communities from Organic Lake, Antarctica - #987 | ecosystem: Environmental > Aquatic > Non-marine Saline and Alkaline > Saline | place: Antarctica: Organic Lake... | reverse complement strand
CATCCCGCATGAATGGACGAAATTCCGCGACAAGGTGTCAGACAACTTCCGCGTCATAACCCACGGGAACTTTCGGATTTTGGAGTAGCGGCGGTATAATTTCTTTTCTTATAGAGGCTGACAGACCACAGACTGCGGCTCCAGTCCGTGGTGGGCACTTGCCGGTATCTCAGGCCTGGCAAGTCCCGCACGATTTGTCAGTCAAGTTTTTCGACTAAGTTACGGGGTAGCGAGGTCCTGACTTCCCGGCCCATTAGATCGATCAACACACCAATGCGCTCGGAACTCGGCAATGTTTCGATGGTTGTGACGAGATCAGCAAAGGGTCCAGCCAGCACGCGAATGCGGTCCCCTATGCCGAGACCAGCATCTGGCGCGAGCAAGCCGCTCGCATCACAGCGCGCGATCAGCCCTGCCATCAAAGCGTCCGGCAGCGGTCGCGGTTGACGCGGATCGCTCAAGATCAGCCGGGAGATGCCGCGGGTGCTGTTAATCGCGCCCCATCTTGGATTTTGCGGATCAAAGCTGACAAACAGATAGCCCGGGAAGAGCGGTTTACAGGTCGCCTGCGACGCACCAGTACTATTCGTATTGGCGAGGATTTTCGGGGCGAAACTCTCGAAGCCCTGACGCAGCAGATGCTCCTCCGCCCGTCTCAGACCATGGGGCCTTAATTGCGCCACGAACCAGTTACTGTTGCTGCTCTGTGTCATCTTTCCTCCGTCTTTTACTGTGCTGTGATTTTGCCAGATTTCTGTTGATAAGAATTTCTCCATCTTAACAAAATTTGGTTTCGCTGCACCTGCAAATAGAATAGGCGTGTCCATGCAGATGGCCTTACTTATCCTGGCCTTATTACCGCAGGTGCCAAGGCACCAGTGATGCGGTAGCCTTTGTATAAGTTGGCGTACACCCTTTCAAGTGAGCGCCGCGTCCGACTGCGTCTGGTTCTGCAGGGTGGCCCGGATCTTTCTCGACGTAAGATTGCGGGCGCATTTAGGGTCAACCTGGGGCGCGTAAGATACTGCCCAGGCGCAGCGGTTGAGCGGGGCCAGATCAAGCTGCGCAGTTTCAAGTCATTAAACAAAAAGGTCCGCAAACAATAAGATCCGCTATGCGTATGTTTTGATGCCGCATGGGGTTGCACAGATGACGGGGCTGATGCGGCTGACGGGGCTTAGCATTTCTGAAGCGGCAGGCCGCGCAGGTCACAGCACTTGGGGCGGAGATCGAAAGCTTTCAAGCGACATCAGCGCTGGTGCGGGATGAAGATCTGCAGGCGTGATAGTTTACGTTATCGGGCGTTTGGGGGAGCCTCGCCCGGGGCGACACTCCCGCAAATGCGACTCAAATAGAGAAAATGAAGACATCCGTGAAAATGAAATTACAACGAAACCAAAGACTAGAAATTTTATGTTTGCTTATAAGTGGCGCTCTATTATCAATGAACAGGTTTAAATTGTGATCGCCCCGCCCCAGTGTGACGTTTGCGGCCTGCGTCACGACGCGTCCGACAGCGCGCGTCGGCTGAACATCCAGGTAACCCGGATTTTGAGGCAGATCACGCGCCATGCCGGCAGAACTCTCATATGAGAGTTCTTATCACAGGCGGTGCCGGCTATATTGGCAGCCACACCATTGTGGAGCTTTTGGCGGCGGGCCACGACGTGTGCGCCATTGATAATCTTGTCAATGGTCACGAGGAGGCCATCTGCCGTGTGCGGCGCCTGTCGAACGCCCCCGTCGGTTTTGAGTTGGGCGACATCCGCGATCGTGCCTTTCTTGATCGTCTCTTTGCCGACTTTGCGCCCGATGCTGTTATCCACTTCGCTGGATTGAAGGCCGTCGGTGAAAGCGTCGCCGACCCTATGGCGTATTACGAAGTCAACGTGGCGGGCACCAGTACACTCCTGCAGGCGATGGCCGCGGCTGGTTGCCCGAAAATCATCTTCTCCTCCTCTGCGACCGTCTACGGCGAGCCGGAGTATCTGCCCCTCGACGAGGCCCATCCAACCAATCCCCTGAACCCCTACGGACGCACAAAATTGATGGCTGAGCAGATCCTTGCTGACTGGTGTGCTGCAGAGCCCACCCGCGCGGCGGTGTCTCTGCGCTACTTCAATCCGGTTGGCGCGCATGTCTCCGGCCAAATTGGCGAAGACCCCAATGGGCCCCCGAACAATCTGATGCCGTATATCGCGCAAGTGGCCACGGGCCGCCTGACCACGGTGCAGGTTTTTGGGGACGACTACGCAACGCGCGACGGGACGGGCGAGCGCGACTATATCCACGTGGTTGATCTGGCGGGGGCACATGTCGCATCGCTCGCCTATTTAACCAGGACCAAAGGCCACGCCGTCATCAACGTCGGCACCGGGCACAGCGTGACCGTGCTGGAGTTGGTGGCGGCGTTTGAACGGGTGTCCGGTGTGCGCGTGGGCAAGGCATTCGGTCCGCGCCGCGCGGGTGATGCGGCGAGTTCCTACGCAGATGCCAGTCGCGCCCATACTTGGCTGGGCTGGGAGGCGCAGTATGACGTGGATGACATGTGTCGCGATACATGGCGCTGGCAGAGTGCCAACCGGGACGGGTATTCCTGATGAGGCCGCGTGATTTTGAAGACTGCGTTCACAGGTCCCATGGTAGCGCATACGTGGCCGTCGAAACGACGCCCGGGATCAATTCGCTCGCCAATGAAGTGTGTCGCGATGCGACGCGAAAGTACTCCGGCGCTGTGATCGCGCGGCGCGGCATGCGCACACGACAGCGGGCGGCCTGTGCCCGGCGTCCCTGCACCCCGAGGCGGGAACTTTCCCCGCCGAAAAAACCACTTGAGAGGGTCTATGCAAACCAAAATCCGTAAAGCTGCCTTTCCCGTCGCGGGCCTGCCCTCGGACACAGCGCAAGGATCACGTAACAAATGTGGAGTCAGGTCATTAGACGTCTTAACCACTACCTTTTGCAGGATAGTTTCTTAAATGACTAAGACCTCCAATTGGAAAAAAGCTTGGGAACTGCTGAACCCGAGGGAGCGCACGCGGGCCATACTTGTGCTCATCATCGTAAGCCTATCTGCCTTGTCCTCGGCAGCCATGGTTGGTTCCATTTATCCGTTCCTATCGGTTCTTACGGATGCAGGACGCATCCGCAGCGAGCCTTCTTTGGCATGGGCGTACGATGCAGGCAGCTTCTCTAGCGACTACAGTTTCTTGGTGGCGCTTGGCTTAACATCGTTGGCCATTATCATTTTGGCGAGCATCCTCCAAATTTTGAGCACTTGGGCGATCTCGCGGTTTGCCACGATGCGCATTCATTCACTGAGCCACAAGCTCCTAGCCAAGTACCTGTCCCAGCCCTACGAATTTTTCTTAAATCGACACACTGGGGAGATGAGCACGCAAGTGTTGGCGGAAACTCAGGTCGTTGCAAACCAGTTCTTCCGGCCAGCAGCAGCTATGCTGTCAGCCATTCTTTCTGTGACTGCCATTGTCGTGGTGCTGCTGTTCATCGATCCTGTCGTAGCCCTGATCGTCTTTTTTGTTCTTGGTGGTCTATACGGCGGCACATTGATTGTCTGTAGACGCATGATACAGCGTTTAGGTCAGATGCGTGCGGAAGTGAATAAATCCCGGTTTCGTTTCACACACGAAGCGCTGAACGGAATAAAGGATATCAAGCTCTTAGGTCGAGAAGCGTCCTACCTCGACCGCTTTGACGTGCCGTCAAAGCGGATGGCGGAAACCATCACGCTGGTGCAAATTCTTGGCAGCTTGCCTCATTATGTAATGCAGGCCGTTGGCTTTGGCGGCATTATCGTCTTCTGCCTTGTGATGCTCGATCCCAAAGGACTTGAAACCGGTCAATCCATGAGCAGCCTACTTCCACTTCTCGGCGTGTTCGCCTTCGCGGGGCAGCGCCTGCTTCCGGAATTATCCAAAATATACGTCGGCATGACACAAATCAACTTTGGTGCCGCCAGCCTTTCCTCGATCCACCAAGATCTAACATCGTCACGCTCTGCACCGATGGTACGGGACATGCCTGCACCTCTTGGAATGAAGAAGGACCTTGTACTAGAAGGCACCTGTTATACGTATCCCAACACCGACGCTTACAGTGTCCGCGAGATTACGCTCACAATAAGGGCTGGCGAGAGGGTTGGGATCGTGGGTAGCACTGGGGCGGGCAAAACTACTTTTGCGGATCTTATTCTAGGTCTATTGCAGCCGACGAGTGGGCTGATACGCGCTGACGACATTACGATTACCGACAAAAACCTTCGCTCTTGGCAGCAGACGGTCGGATATGTTCCGCAAGACATATTCCTCATCGACGCCAGCATCATCGAAAATATCGCGCTCGGAGTGCCACTACACGAAATCGACCACGAGCGGGTCAAAGAGGTGGCCCAGAGCGCTCAACTCACCGAGTTTATTACCACCGAACTCGCGGATCAATACCAAACGCTCATCGGAGAACGCGGTGTGCGCCTATCAGGCGGGCAACGGCAAAGGATCGGGATCGCGCGCGCGCTCTACCACCACGCCGATCTCATAGTCTTCGACGAGGCCACAAGTGCATTGGACAATCTGACCGAACGGGATGTGATGACAGCGATTGAAGCGTTGCCAGGAGATAAGACAGTACTGATGATCGCCCACAGGCTTAGCACGGTAAAGGCTTGTGACCGGATCGTTGTTTTGGACAAGGGGCGCCTAGTAGGTGTTGGACGCTGGGATGACCTGATGCAAGGCAATCCGTACTTTCGTCGCATCGCGAATATGGCCGAGGAAGTGTGAGTGTTTACAAAACCGATCGAACTTTCTCAAGCACAGGAGTTACAATCCAACCAGACGTTGAGCACTCCAAGTTTTGCACTTCCTATGATTTGGAACAAGTAATGAGCTTTTCCAAGAATTTGCAGCGCAGTAAACTAATTGCCTGAACGGCTTGTGACTTGAAGCAAAGCGGGCATTTTGCACATCCCAAAAAGGAGCCTCGATGACTATGGCAGGCATTTTAGAAATTTCAAAATGAAACGAGTTAATCTATTCATTGTTGGTGCGGCAAAATCAGGGACATCTAGCCTCTGGGCAGCTCTGGGCATGCACTCAGACATAATAACACCACCAGACGAATTGTATAAGGAGCCCAGCTATTTTACTCCGATTGCTAATCATATCGGAATAGATAAATATCATCAGCTGTTCGCTGCGGCAGGATCTCAACGTTATCTACTGGATGCATCCACGTCTTATTTGACTAGTCCTGGCGCTGCCCAAGCAATTTTCGATTACAACCCCGACGCAAAAATTATTATCGTCCTGCGTCACCCATCCGCGCGGGCATATTCGCTGTATTGCTGGATGGTGGCAGAGGGCTACGAATGGGCAAGCACTTTTGAAGAAGCCTTAGTTTTGGAGGAAACCAGAGTCTTGACCCCGAACGACAAATCGTCAATGCCAAACTATTTCTGGAACTACATGTACAAACGCTCTGGCCTATATACCGCCCAAGTTACTAGGTATGCGAAGTTATTTGGCAAAAACCTACATATCGTGAACTTTCACGATCTCATCGCGCGGCCCATTGCTGAGGTGGAGGGGATACTTGAGTTCATCGATCTTCAAAAGGTGTCTTTAGGTCTCCAACGAGAAAACCCGTCATACCGCGTATATCATCCCCGCCTGAGCTTTGAGGTCCGGAAACTGCAACAAAAACTGGGCAACAGATTTCCGTCTGCCTTCAGCGGTTCAAAAGCGCGAAGGGACTGGATCGTAAATATGTGCCAGACACGGCACCGACCTCCGGCGTTGGATCCGCGGACCAGAGCCCTGCTCGATGATTTTTTCACGCGTGACCTGGAGAGACTGTCCGACATGTTCGGTATAACGCTGGGCGACGTAGATCAACGCAATGACATCATTCCGGATTAACACAGGTAGATGCGCGTAATTCATGTAAATCAATCCGACACTATCGGCGGTGCTGCAAAGGCGGCGGCCCGAATACATCAGGCGTTATTGCGCTCCGGTGTGGATTCTCGGTTCTATGTGGCCCAGTCGTCCTACGGAGACCCGGCTGTAGAAATGACCTCTAGCCGTTTCGACCGTCTTGTCTCGCCGGTCAGGCAACGAGTGGCACGGGCACTTACGAACCGCCTAGTCACCGATAACCCAGCAGCACATGAACCAGCTCTTTTCTCCACAAATTGTGCCAGCCGCCTAACCCACTCGGGCACTGATATTGCCCATCTGCACTGGGTATCGAACAACATGCTGTCAATCCGTGCCATTGCAAAACTTCCGATGCCGGTCATTTGGACCCTTCATGACATGTGGGCGTTCTGCGGCGCAGAACACCATACCCACGATGACCGTTTCAAAAGCGGCTACACAAAGGACAACCGCCCTTTCCATGAGTCTGGACCAGACCTGAACCGATGGGTTTGGTCTCGCAAGCGCCGTCTGTTGCGGCGGCCACTGCAAATAGTTACCCCTAGCAACTGGCTGGCAAATGCTGCACGAGAAAGCGCCTTGATGTCAGACTGGCCAATTGCAGTAATCCCAAACGCTATTGATACTGAGACGTGGACGCCCATGAACAAGACGATGGCCCGAATGTCGCTCGGTCTGCCTGAAAGTTTGCCCCTAGTCCTATTTGGAGCAATGGGCGGCAGCAGTGACTTGAACAAGGGATTCGACCTGCTCACAACCGCGCTTGAAAGACTTTCTATGGGCGGCGATTTGAACCTGAAACTTTTGGCATTTGGAGGCAGCCGACCTGATGGCAACCATTCTCTCGCGTTTCCAGCCAAATATTTTGGTCACTTGCATGACGACCTGTCTTTGCGCCTGCTCTATAACGCCGCCGACGTTCTGGTAATCCCTTCGCGGCTGGAAAACTTGCCTAACACTGGAGTGGAAGCTCTGGCCTGCGGAACGCCACTCGTTGGTTTTGATGTGGGGGGTATGCGCGACTTAATCCTACATAAAGAGACGGGCTATTTGGCCCGCGCTCAAGATTCCCAGGATCTCGCCGAAGGAATTCGTTGGGTGCTGGCGCAGCGTGATCAGAACCTGTCGAGTCCGCTCAGCGCGGCTGCCCGCCGGCACGCCGAAGATCGCTTTTCGGCGCCTTTGATTGCGCAACAGTATCGCCGACTTTACGAGACCGTGCTGCAGACACAGAACGACGCGCAACCCCCTACGTCTAAAAGTTCAACTATCTAGGGCCTGTGGACATACAGGATTACCATTGGCCCTGATTTCTGATTCAAACTTCCAAAATGGAGGTTTGAATGGACGAGCAACGGTTTGTGGTGTCGGACATGTTGTGGCAGCGGCTTAAGCCTCATCTTCCGGGTAAGGTCAGTGGTGCCGGAGTCACGGCAAAAAGCAATCGCATGTTTCTGGAAGCGGTCTTCTGGAGGGTGCGCACCCAGTCGCCGTGGCGCGACCTGCCGTCTGCCTTTGGTCACTGGAACAGCCAGTTCCGGCGGTTTCGCCGATGGGCCAGGGCTGGAGCATTCGAGAGTCTTTTCAAAGCTATGAGCGAAGACGTCGGCCTCGAATACGAGCTTATCCCCGAAGGGAAAGAGCGCGCTGAATGGTGGGACGGCGGCTGTGATCCAAGACTTTTACAGCGATGTCTACGAGTATTGCAACGAGCGGTTTCCGGCAACGAAAGATGTTTGGCGACAGTGTGCGGAACAAGTGAAGTAAGTTACCGGGGCGGTTCACTCGCTGCACGAACGTGTTACTTAGACTGCCTGATGAAAATTGATATGGTATACAAAGTTAAACTCTCAATCTTTCCTGATTGGCCCATCGAGCGCCAGTTGCCACGCCGCGGTTCGCGTTGGGGAGAGTTTGAGTTTCACGTCAACACGCATTTGAAAGAGGCCGACTTCTGGGTAGTCTCTATCGGGATGTTTGATGCTGATCGATGCGTATGCCCGCCCGACCGGACGCTCTTCGTAACTTATGAGCCTTCTTCGGTTCACGAATACGAGCCCAAGTTTCTGCAACAGTTCTCACGCGTACTGACCTGCCAACGGCGCATAAATCACCCCCAAGTCACTTTTGGACCACAAGGTCAGCAGTGGTTTTCCGGAATGACATTCCCAGAACTCGCGGTTGCAGAAGACTACGACAGTTTCTCATTAATGGCACCAACAGAGAAGACTGGTCTGATTTCGCTCGTGTCTTCCCGCAAAGTCATGACCCACGAACATGAACGGCGGTTAAAGACCGTCGAGCGCTTGCAGGAGGAGTTTAGCGACGTGCTAGACGTTTTCGGAAATGGGTTTGAGCGGGTACCCGACAAGCTTGATGCCATTTTGCCCTACAAGTACCATCTTGTACTCGAAAACAGCCGGGAGTTGGATTACTGGAGTGAGAAACTCGCCGACGGCTATCTAGGCTGGACCCTTCCTCTTTACTGGGGATGTCCAAATCTAGAGGAGTACATTCCAGCCGAGGCGTTCGAAGCGCTGCCAGCCGACGATTATGATGCAATGGCGAGGGTTATCCATAAGGTGTTGGAAGCCGATCCTTACGAAAGCAAACTTGCGGCTATCGCCGAAGCTCGCCGATGCGTGCTAAACGAGCAGAATTTTTTTGGCCGCGTTACTGCTGTCCTTAACGATATGGCATCACAACCCGCTGAGAAGGCTCGCCCCGTCGTGCTACATGACGAACGGCATTTCACAGCGCGGAGCACACTGGCCCAAGCTGGTCGAAATGCCCGGTCAGTCTTCAGATGCAGTCTCGGCCGCAACATACCATTTCGAACTAAGACGGGCTAAGCAAACCAGATGGCAAATCTTCTTGTGGTAAGCGGCTACTGGCCGAGCCGAACAAACCCGATTTCCGGTGTATTCATTGTGGAACAGATCCGCGCATTCACGGAACTGGGGCACAACATATGGGTGGTAGTTGGGCAAGCGATCGGGCGCCGTAAGGACCTTCTATCCGTGGAAGAGCTCGGGCTGGATACAGACGCGGTAACACTGCTGTCACCACGGTTCCTTCGCGCACCGGAGCGCATGAGCCACCATCCTTTTTTTTATGGCCAAAATGTAAAAAATACAGGCACATATATCTTAAAATCTATCCAGAAAATACAGGGTATTGGTGCACCTCTCGACGGGGCGTTGGTGCACGGCTTGCGCTATGCTATATCGAGCGCACCAATTTGGAAGTCAGTATTGAACGCGCCTGCCGTCGGACTGATCCACGGCGTTGATCCTCTTTTAAACAACAAACAACTCCCAGCGCCAATAGTAGAACTCCTCAGGTCAGGTCTTAGTCATTTTGACGCTGTTGGTATGGTTGGGACTTTCTTAAAGAACTTTTTCGACACCATTGGGCTAGACTATGGGCAGTTCAAGCTTGTCCTGAATGGAACAGAAGTTCCCGCAAAACCCTCTTTGCATACGGGAGAAGTTGGAGGGTCTCCGTCACCTAAGCGCATACTAAGTGTGTCTCGCCTTTGCGCCTGGAAAGGGGTCGATGACACTCTGCAGGCCTTAGGCCTGCTTAAGCATGATGTCGGCAAATCCGACTGGCAACTCCGCATAGTTGGTCAGGGGGAAGAACAGGAGGCGCTAGAGAAGCTCGCAAAGAAGTTGGGAATTATCGAGCATGTCCATTTTACTGGTAGGCTCGACCGGAAGTCGACACTGGCAGAGTTCGAGCAATGTGATTTGTTCTGTTTGCCAAGCTGGGCCGAGCCGTTTGGGATAGTTTACCTTGAGGCCATGGCGCGTGCGCGTCCTATCATCGGTTGCAACAATTGTGGACCTGTGGATTTTGTAACCTCCGGCAGTGACGGAATCCTTGTTTCCCCAAAGGACCCGGCAGCCCTTGCGGACGCAATCAGAATGATTTGGGACAGCCCTGAGCGTCTCGCTGAGATCGGCGCCGAAGGGCGAAAAACTGCCGAAGCACTGACATGGCAGCGCAATGTGCGTCAGATCTGCACCCTATTAGGAATTTCATGAGAACACTCAGCACTCCACATATACAGCTCTGGCAGCCAACGCTCTATTTTTTTGCTTTCTTAATTGCCCTGCGCTTGGCTTCGTCCGGAACCGCGGTGTTGAGCTTCGTCTTACTTGCGGTCTACGCGTTTCGAGGGCGACGCCAAGCAATCCATGCGCTTATGCTTGTCTGGCTCTTTACAATGATTAATTCGGGGATCGCGCCTTCACCTCCAGCGACATCCTTGCTGCGCTACATCGTTTTATTCAGCGCGGCGGCCTCAGTCTTTATGCGATCTGGCTTCGCCCGCGGACGGGTGGGCTTAAGACTTCCAGAGTTCCTCACCTTGTTAATTGGACTGTTCATCGTGGCGCATTCTTTAGTCGTCAGCCCAGAACCGATCGTCTCAATCCTGAAAGGCATCTCATGGACACTAGCGTTTATGACTTCCATATCGGCATGGGGTGCACTGTCTGCAGATGAACGGAGCAAAGTAGCTAAAGAGATCTTTCTCATCCTTCTCGTGGTCGCGGTTGCCAGCCTCTTATTGGTGCCTTTATCACAAGGATATATGGTTAGAAGTGGGGGCGGGCTATTTCGCGGCTTTCTTGGCCACTCACAGTCTCTTGGCGCCACCCTCGCGTTGCTCGCAACTTGGGCAACAGCACTTTACTTGCAGCGCGCAAGTTGGATTTACTTGGTCTGTTTAGGTTTAGTTCTGCCACTAATCTTTCTCACAGGTGCAAGAACAGCGTTATTAGCTGGTCTACTTGGGGTGACCTTCTCGCTCCTGCTGACCCCCGTCCTGTCAGGGCGAAATATTCTTAATGTCGCTCCCGCTCTCCTAGGTGCGAAACTCTGGGGGGCGGTGTTCGGCGGACTAGTGGCTGCCTTTATTATAATTGATCCGATTTCTGCGCAAGTCGATAGCTTCATCAACAAGGGACGCGACTTTGACAACGTGGTAAAGGCCTACGAGGATTCGCGAGGAGGCTTAATCGATAGAATGTTGGTGAATATCTATGAAAATCCAATAGAGGGAATCGGTTTCGGAATCGCTTCTGACCCAAATGATATAGTCGTGCAGAGGGTCGCAGGCATTCCTGTATCAGCAACGGTGGAGAAGGGTATAGCCCCGATTGCGACGCTCGAAGAGCTGGGCATTCCAGGGGCGCTATTGGCCGCGATTTGGCTCTGGGTCCTCATTGTCAAAGGAGCGCACAGCGGCCTTGCGCCTTTGGCAGTTACAGGAACGATTCTGGCGTTGAATATGGGAGAGGCGACGTTGTTCTCTCCGGGGGGAATGGGAATGCTGTCAATCGTTCTGATGGGCTGGACTTTGTCTGCCGCTCGCTTTCGGAAACGCAGCAGGAAAATGCCGTGAACCGCGAGATCTGGATCTGGCAGAACATATTGTCACCCCACATGGCAGCGCTCGCTGCCGCTCTGGCTGCCCGTGGACACAAGGTCACGTATATCGCTCAACAGCTTTCCCGTGCTGAGAGAACGGAACTCGGCTGGACCGTGCCAAGCCTTGGTGAAGCGAATTTGGTGCATTGCACGGGTCCGCAAGAGCTGGAAAAGCTTGCTCGAAACGCTCCCCCAGGGGTGGAACACATCTTCCAAGGGTTCCGCGGAAATGGTCATTTGTCTTTTGCTTATAAGATGCTCAGTCGCCGGAATATGCCATTTTGGATATTTCTAGAGGAGCTGGACGATAGAGGAGTGAAAGGTTTCGCACGCCGCGCCTACTACCGTTACATGTTCACGCGGTGGCGTTTGTACGTGTGCGGTGTACTGGCGGTTGGCGACGGAAGTGGGGATTGGGTGGCGGCACGCGGAATGCCACAAAACCGCACCTACCCGTTTGCTTACTTTCTTCAAGATGCGAATCCGCCGCATACAGGAGACAGTGCGACCAATGGCACGCTACGGATCTTGTTCGTCGGCCAGCTGATCGAGCGAAAGGGAATAGACATTCTTTTGACCGCTCTATCGCATCTGAATGCGGACAATGACCGGCCCCAACTTGACGTCGTCGGCTCCGGTCCCGATGAGTACAACTTGAAAGACCTAGCAGTGCGTTTGGGGCTAGAAGGTTCGGTCCATTGGCTAGGCGGCCGACAGATGGACGAAATTCCAAAAATCATGGCTAAAGCCGATCTGCTCGTGTTGCCCAGCCGATATGACGGGTGGGGCGCTGTAGTCACTGAAGCCCTAATGACGGGGACACCTGTGATAGCTACAGACCGTTGCGGCGCGGTAGCAGCTGTTAAGGCTAGCAGATGCGGCGCAGTAGTGCCCGCTGGCGATCCTTTAGCGCTTTGCAATGCGATCTCAGCTGAACTCACACATGGACCGGTTCCCGCAGAATTCAGACTTCGACTGGCCGAGTGGGCACGCTGCTTCAGTGCTGAGAACGGCGCGGAATACCTATCTGAACTATTCGATGTGGCTTCCGTTGGGAAGTCTCCGCCCCCTCCCCCTTGGGTTTCTTCGGCTCCTCCAACACGCATTAGTGGCCAGTTAAATGATATTGCAGGCTCAGTCGGTGAATAGCAGGCTTCTGCCAACCATGTTGAAGATGGAACACATGTCCTGTCCTCTATTAGGAATTGCAGCAACTGGAGTTTGGCTAAGTCGTCACTCACTGACCCAAATAATTCTTTTCCCTAACTAATTTATGGCTAGCTGCACATGACTGGTACGCAATCTAAGTCTCGAAACCTTTTCACAGACCCTTTGCACATCGATCACGTTCTCACCGGGATTGCTGCGAAGGCGGCAGGACCCTCTTATACTGTTCCCGCTTTAGCAAGAGAGCAAGGTCGAGCGGGGCATGACGTGGCTATTCATTCACTGGGTAGCCCAGTAGAACTGTCGAACAGCAATTGGAACGATCGACGTTATTCGAGGGACAAGACCGTGATTCCAGTTCTTGAAAAGCTCGGAATGTCACGCTCTCTTCAAACTGCGCTGATTGCAATCGATAGCGACGTTCTACACGCCCACGGGCTTTGGCAAATGCCATGTATCTATGCGGCGCGTGCAGCAAGAATTGGAGGAAAGCCACTGGTGATTTCGCCGCGAGGAATGCTTTCACCTGCAGCATTGCACTATTCACGTGGCCGCAAACAGGTTTTTGCACTGACACTTCAAAACGGAGCACTTGCTCATGCTTCAATGTTTCATGCTACGGCTATGTCTGAACATGATGACATCCGAAGCTTTGGATTTAAACAGCCAATTGCTATCATACCCAACGGCGTCGACGTACCACAATTGAACACCCGAATTCGCGAAACACAAACGCGAACTGTGCTATCGCTGGGCCGGATCCATCCCAAAAAAGGACTCGATTTACTTATAAAGGCATGGGCACAAATCGAGAAAGTTCATCCGTACTGGCAGCTTAAATTAGTTGGACCAGATGAAGTAGCGCATTCTGCTGAGTTACAAAATCTCATTGATAAGCTAGGTCTAAGGCGGGTTTCAATATCCGGGCCAGTTTTTGGGTCCGAAAAATGGGATGCTTATGCAAATGCAGATCTTTTCATCTTGCCTACGAGAAGCGAAAACTTTGCAGTAACAGTTGCGGAGGCTTTGGCCTCATCTGTACCCGTTATCAGCAGCAAGGGAGCTCCCTGGGCTGGGCTTGAAACCAACAGATGCGGATGGTGGATTGACCTCGGAGTACCTGAAATTACAGATGCACTGAAGCGTGCTATGGATATGGATGATGAAACTCGCAATATGATGGGAGCGCGCGGGCGCGCTTGGATGATACGTGACTTTTCTTGGGATAAGATAGCCCAAGACTTGGTCATAGCGTATCGTTGGCTGCTTACTGGAGGGAATACTCCGCGGCAAATACGTTTGGAATAGCCGATCATGATTTATCTGTGTGGCACTTCCCGGTTTGTTGTCTTATTCGAATTCACTCTGCCAAGGTGTCACATTCCGTGAGGTAGTAAGGTTTTTCAGGTGGACCAAAACCCCACAGGACATTCTCACCCGAGACCGCCGCGAGCTGAACCCCCTCGATGAACTCCGCGGGAATAGGTAGGATGTGTCAGACTTGTAACACCAGGAGTGAAAACTACATGAAGGTCGGTATTCTCACTTATCACTTCAGTGACAACTATGGCGCGCTTTTTCAAGCCTATGCACTACGCAAATGGTTTTTGGATCAAGGTGTGCCAGCAGAGTTTGTGAATTACCATCCAAGCTACGTCGAGGAAGGTGGACCACTTGATCAACCATGGAAACCGGCGCTGTGGCGCAAGAACGCTACCATATGCTATATGCATCTGTCGCATCTGCGCCGACAGTTATTCGACAATGGCACGCAACGTGCTGCTTTTGACGGCTTTCGACGCAGGTCGCTAGGCGTCTCCGGACCGCGTCTTAGAAATGCCGAAGCGCTTGCCGCTAATATGGCTGACTTTGACATGCTGGTGTGTGGTTCTGATCAGATTTGGAACCCATCAATACAGCGGGGACTTGACCCCATCTATTTCTTGGAAATAGGCGGCGCAGACCATGCCCACAAAGTAGCCTACGCTCCAAGCTTCGGGCGCAGCGCAATCGAACCTCGGTATCATACGGAACTCGGTAATCTGTTGCGAGGACTGGACGGCATTTCCGTACGCGAGGCCAGTGGGTTGGAAATTCTCAAAAACGCCGGGCTGCCGCTTGATCGCGCCCGCGTTGTGCCCGACCCAACCATCCTGCTTGGCAGTTTCGATGCCTTCTTGCTGGGCAACGTCACCCCCGACGACAGCGTGTTCTGCTACGCGCTGCGCACTGATCAGGTTATTCGCGAGGTCGCCGAGACCGCGGCGGATCTAGCGGATGGACCACTCTACTCCCCACAAAGCAGCCGTCAGCGCTGGCGCGACATTGGTCAGGGTGTAGCGCCAGGGCCGGTAGATTGGCTGCGTATGCTGGCCAGTGCGCAGCTAGTAGTAAGCAACTCTTTCCACGGTATCGCTCTTAGCATCGTCCTAAACCAGCCTTTCATCGCAGTTGCACTGCCAGGCAAACGCGCAGGCATGAATGCACGCGCACGGAACCTTTTGACACTGACCGGGCTCACCGACCGAATGTTGGAGACGGCTGATCCGATAGAGATCCAACGGCTGATCAAGTCGCCGATCAATTGGGAAGGTCCCAATGCACGGTTGGCCGCGATGAGGGCCGAGGGGGAGACGTATCTCAACTTCGAAATCCTTGCCGCTGGGAGCCGGTCACGTGAAGCAACTTCAATATAAGAACCGACTGACACACCGAAACCGGCTAGCTAGACTTCTTTGGAGGATCGCTTACACCCTCGCTTTTCGTCCAACTCCTCGCTGGGCCATGGATGGATGGCGGTGTGTCTTGCTTCGTGCTTTTGGGGCTCAGATCGGCAACAGTTGCCGGATTGACCCACACTCTAGGATTTGGGCACCGTGGAATATCGTGATGGGAGACTACGTTGCCATCGCTGATAGCGTCGATCTCTACTCAGTCGACCGGATTGTAATTGGCTCAAAGGTAGCGATAAGCCAGCGCGCCTTCGTCTGCACTGCAGGTCACGATATATCCAATCTCCAGCGACCTCTTACCCACTCTCCTGTTGTAATTGGTGATCATTGCTGGATTGCGGCTGAGGCAATGATCCATCCGGGCGTAGTTGTTGGCGAAGGGGCGGTAATTGCAGCGCGTGCTGTCCTGCGTCATGAGGCGAAGTCATGGACTATCTGGGCCGGCAACCCAGCCCGAGAAGTTGGGCAACGAAGACTAGACGACGATTTTTTGTCTGATGCGATGACCAAGCAAACCATGCGAGAAATATAACAATGCGATCTAAACTTAAGCGGATCGCCAAAATCCTGCAGGTCTTTTCCGAATACGCGCGGGACGGATGGCTATTTCTACGTTTCAATGGTTTTTCTCCACTGGAGCCGCGTGATCGGCGCCTTTCGCATAAAACTATCATCGAGGCTCACACGATCGAGAAGGGGTTGGCACTACCTGAACCACGGCCTTATTTCGGGCAAGATAAGGTTCGCGCACTTCTCGAGATGAATGCCGATTGGATTCCGCCGGCGAGCGATCTATCGCGCACAATGTTGTTAGGGGCGCTACGCGACTATCGTGCTGCCTTCGTTAAAACAAGTCCGCCCAACGCTGCACTTGCTGCGCAGGTCGACACATTTCTAGATACACAGGAGACAGAGACCGCGGAGGGCGGTGTGCGAGGCAACATCGAAAAGAAGCAAGGACGTGACGCCTCCGCTATCTCTTTCCTAGATGGACGCTTCTCCGCGCGTGACTTTGCCCCTAGATCGCTTAACGATCCTGAAATCGCTGCAGTGATTGAGCTTGCACAACGTGCGCCATCGCAATGTAATCGGCAGTCAACTAGAATTCACGTCTACCGTAATCGAGCGAAGATCGCAAAGCTTCTGGAATTACAGGGGGGTGCCCGTGGATTTGCTGAGGCTGTGCCAACGCTATTCATAGTCACATCTGAGATCACAGCCTGGGGTGGCCCGCAGCAGCGCAACCAACCCTTTGTCGACGGCGGTATTTTTACCACTATGCTACTGCTGTCTCTGGACGCATATGGGTTCGTTAGCTGCCCAATGAACCTCGCGGTCACTCACCACAAGGAGCAAACCATCAAGAAAGAAGGTGATATCCCTGCTCGCGAACGACTGGTGGTAATGGTCGCTGCAGGCTTACCACCTAGCTATCCACTCAGAGCAGCTCAATCACCTCGTTGGCATGCCGACAAAGTCTGCACCATTCATGATCTCCAAGATGGCCCAGTTAGTTGATCTCACGGATCAGAACGTGCAAGCGACAATGAATCTGTTTCCACCTTCAAACACCCGATAACACTACATCTCGCACCCGTCTTTCCTAACTGATTTAAAGAGCCCTCCTTGACCCTCACTGTCGTCATCCTCACCAAGAACGAAGAGCGCCACATCGCACGGGCGCTTGGCTGCGTGGCGCTCATCGCCGATCGCTGCGTGGTCGTGGATAGCGGATCGACCGATCGAACCGTGGAGATAGCCACTTCTCAAGGCGCGCGCGTGCTGACGCACCCCTTCATCACGCAGGCCCAGCAGTTCAACTGGGCGCTCGACCAACTCCCAAACGACACCGAATGGGTGCTGCGCTTGGATGCAGATGAGTTTTTGACACAGGCCTTGTTGGCAGAAATTCGAGAGGGTCTTGCCGCCCTGCCCGCTGAAACGCAGGGCGTTTATGTCTCCCGTCGCATGCACTTTCTGGGCCGCCGCATCGCGTGGGGTGGGGTGTTTCCAGTCCGCGTGTTGCGGCTCTTCCGGCATGGCCATGGCCATTGCGAAAACCGGTGGATGGACGAGCACATCATTGTGGATGGCGACACGGCTGAATTCTCAGGCGAGATCATTGACGATAATTTGAATTCGCTGACCTGGTGGACGGAGAAGCACAATTCCTACGCCAGCCGAGAAGTGGTCGATATCCTCAATCAAGAATATGGATTTATGCCGCAGGAAACGGTCGCAAGCTTGAGCGGCGGTCAGCAGGCAGCCGTGAAGCGCTGGATCAAAGAGCACGTCTACGCGCGCCTCCCTGGTGGGTTAAGGGCGTTTGCCTATTTCTTTTACCGCTATGTTATCCGGCTCGGGTTTTTGGACGGGAAAGAAGGTACCGCGTTCCACGTGCTGCAGGGGTTTTGGTATCGTTATCTCGTCGATATGAAACTGCACGAAGTGAAGACCTATATGAAAAAAAAGAATGTGGATGTTAAAACAGCAATCACTGATGTCCTTGGCATTAACGTGCGTCATCAGGCCGAAAGCGAATGACGATATTGCCTAAAGGACCCTTATGAAAATAGCTGTTATTGGCCTTGGCTACGTCGGCCTCTCGAACGCCGTCCTTCTGTCACAGCACAACGAGGTTGTGGCCGTTGATATATCTCAGGAACGGGTGGCGATGTTGTCTGACCGCAGGAGCCCCATCGAGGACGTGGAACTGCAGGATTATCTGCAGAGAAAATCACTCCCCCTCACGGCAACGACAGACCTAACAGAAGCCGTGCGTGGTGCATCATATGTGATTGTCGCAACGCCAACAGACTACGACCCCGTCACAAACCACTTTGATACATCCTCGGTTGATTTGGTGACGAGGTCCGCGCTCGCCGCCGATCCAGACGCGATCGTTGTCATCAAATCCACCATTCCAGTCGGGTGTGTGCGGCGACTGCGCGATGAGCTGGGAAGTGATCGCATAATCTTTTCTCCAGAGTTCCTGCGCGAGGGGCGCGCGCTCTACGACAACCTGCACCCCAGCCGCATTATCGTTGGTGAGCAGTCGGATCGCGCCCGCCTTTTTGCAGATCTACTCTTGCAAGGTGCCGTCGCACGCGATGTGCCTGTCCGGTTCACGGATCCAGACGAGGCCGAAGCTGTGAAGCTCTTCGCGAACACCTATCTTGCGATGCGGGTCGCCTTCTTCAATGAGTTGGACAGCTATGCGATGGCGGGGGGGATGGACACCCGCCAAATCATCGAAGGGGTTTCGCTCGATCCGCGCATTGGCGCGCATTACAACAACCCCTCCTTTGGCTACGGTGGTTATTGCCTACCAAAAGATACCAAACAACTCCTCGCCAACTACGCAGAGGTACCGCAAAACCTCATCCATGCCATCGTGGATGCCAATCGCACGCGCAAACAATTTCTGGCTCAGAGGGTGATCGACATGGCGCCAGATGTTGTCGGGGTCTACCGCCTGGTGATGAAGGCCGGATCCGATAATTACCGCCAATCTTCAATTCAGGGGATCATGAAGCGTCTCAAGGCCAAGGGGATTGAAGTGATCGTCTACGAGCCCGTCTTGGACGAGGGCTTATTTTTCAATTCGCGGGTTATCCAGGATCTTGAGGCATTCAAGCAAGAGGCTGACGTCATCCTCGCAAACCGCATTACCCCTGACATTGAAGACGTGTCAGGAAAAGTCTTCACGCGCGATGTATTTGGCGCGGATTAGGCGGCGTGGGCGCAGGTCCCCGCCTCGGTCGTCCTCCCAGAGCTGGACGGGCGCAGTGCTACAATACGCGAGGCGCAATCGTCTACAATTGCCTCGGTCATCGACGCTCTCAACCAGCGCAGTCAGACGCTTGGTCGGGCCACTGCTCAGGTACTAAGATGGAGCCGCCGCAAGAGACGGTTTATAAACCCCATCTCGACTGCAGATGCCGTTATACGCTATCAGTATTTCTGATATTTTGGTAACTCCCAAGCACCCCAGCGGATATCGGGTTTTGGGTTGCTCTTGCGACGTTAGAGCCGAGCGATGATCTGTTGTGGTGATAGGGCGAGTGTTTCGATGATATTGCCCCCGTGTTTTCTGACC
>Ga0307981_1001658_pt1 | contig 19409 bp, 13 predicted proteins | sample OrgLakmetagen987_FD_201849 | JGI IMG/M metagenome (GOLD analysis project Ga0307981, IMG submission 201849) | Saline water microbial communities from Organic Lake, Antarctica - #987 | ecosystem: Environmental > Aquatic > Non-marine Saline and Alkaline > Saline | place: Antarctica: Organic Lake... | reverse complement strand
AATTCTTTCTTGCCTTTTTCATCCTCTCCATATAACCATTGAAGCACATTGTCAGACCAAATTTCATCTCGGTCTTTTGTAGTTATAATTTTTTGGTCTACTGCTAAATCCAATATTTTACCTGGATAGGAAGATTGTTTTTCGCTTTCCATCTCACCTAAAGGATAAGGATCATCTAAACCAGTAATAATTTGCTTAGGTTGTTGATTATCAACTAAAAGCTTAAAAGATTTTGTATCGTGAACCAAGGTGTCAAAAAAGATATTTTTGTGACCAACCGATTTTCTAGGATGTACTTTTCCTTCAAATAAATCTGGTCTTCCATCAAATCCTTGAATACGTCTTCCTAAATTGATTTGCGCCAATTGTCCCCCATGCGCAAAACAAACCCGCATGTCTGGGTATTTATCAGAATATCCATTCAGGGTTAAAAAATGGTAGGCATCTGCACATTGTGCCAACATCCAAATTAAATGAAAACGCCAAGACGTATTTTCTAGCTTAATAAATTTCTCACCATCATACGGATGTACTTCTACCGCTAAATTGTATTTGCTAGCCATCTCAAAAATGGGCTCATTTTCTTCATCAAATATACAACGCCAAGTGCCAATGCTGTCCATATAATGTGTGGGTAAACAAAGTAAACGCATGCCTAAATCTTCTACACAGCGTTCAATTTCCCATAAAGCACCTCTTACAAAACCCGGATGAACCACAAAGCCACAGGAGAATTTGGTAGGATGATTTTGTTGAACACCCGCATTGAAATCGTTTTGAAAACGCAATGCTTTTTTCATTTCTTCTACCCGCAGACCGTTTCCGTACAATTGAGAAAGATTTAATATTACAGCATGGTCTATATTGAAGCGCTCCATCCATTCTAATTTTTCATTTAAGAAAAAACTAGAGTCCGTTACCGGTCTTTTCCAGCCTTTTTGAAGCATAAATTTTTTGTCTTCATCTACCCAAAAGATTTCCTTTTCGCGCATGAAATCTGGAATTTCTTCTGGATAAGGTAGCAAATGCGAATGGCCGTTTATTCTTAATTTTTTTTGCATGAATTTGGTTTATGGGTGTTCATTATAAGCAATACAAATATTTTTGGTTTCGGTAAAAAAGCGAAGCGCTTCCAAGCCACCCTCTCTACCAACACCACTTTGTTTCATTCCTCCAAAAGGAGTACGTAAGTCTCTGTTTAGCCAAGTGTTTATCCAGATAACTCCGCTTTCTAGAGCTTCGCCGCATCGCATGGCGCGGTCTATATTAGTAGTCCATACAGTAGCAGACAATCCGTAGGGACTTTCATTTGCTAGCCGAATGGCTTCTGTTTCATTTTCAAAAGGCATCATGGTTACAATAGGACCAAAAATCTCCTCTTGGTTCAACTTACACGTATTTGATTTTACTTCAATTACCGTTGGAGCAAAGTAGAAGCCATCTTCATAGCCCTTTACACGTAGTCTTTTTCCTCCTGTTAAAAGTATAGCTTCTTGATTATCGATTTGATCTACGTAGCCTTCTATCTTTTCCAAATGATTTTTAGAAACTAGCGCACCTAAATCCGAAGTTGTATCAAATGGGTGGCCGACTTTTAGTTTTTGTACTTCGGCTAAGAAATCTTTTTTGAATTTTTCATATATACTGGCTTCTACAAAAATTCGAGATCCACATAAGCAAATCTGCCCTTGGTTTGTAAAGGAAGACTTGATGGTGGTAGTTAACATTTTTTGATAATCGCAATCAGCAAAAATAAGGTTTGGGTTTTTTCCTCCCAATTCCAAAGATAGCTTTTTGAACTGAGGTGCAGCTACTCTTGCAATATGTTGGCCCGTGGTTGTTCCACCTGTAAAGGAAATGGCTTTAATTTTAGGGTGTTTTACAATGGCATTGCCTACTTCTGGACCTAAACCATGTACAATATTTAAAACTCCTTTTGGTAAGCCCGCTTCTTGACAAATTTTACTCAGCAAGTAAGCAGTTACAGGTGTTACTTCACTTGGTTTTGCAACTACGCAATTTCCTGCTGCTAGGGCTGGTGCAATCTTCCAAGTAAATAAATACAGTGGTAAATTCCACGGGGAAATACAGCCAACAATACCAATTGATTTTCTTAAAGTAAAATTGATGCTTTGTAAACCCACACTTTCATGTGACTCTGATGAAAATTGTGTAATGGCCTTTGAAAAAAAACTGAAGTTAGATGCTGCTCTAGGAATATCTACTGTTGCTGCTAAACTTAGCGGTTTACCATTGTCTGTTGATTCTGCTTTAGCAAGATCTGCTGCATTCGCTTCAATTAAATCTGCAATTTTTTGAAGGATGCTACTGCGGAATTGTATGGTTGAATTTTTCCAGAGTGGAAGTGCTTTTTCGGCGGCTTCAACAGCAAGTTCAACATCTTCTTGTTGACTCTTAGGAAGTTTACCGTATATTTTTCCAGAAGAAGGTTCAATATTGTCTAGCTCTTGTTTGCAAAGCGCTTCAACTAAATCTCCATTTATATAGTTTAAAATTTTCAACATATACAATTCTTAAAAATATCATGCAAAATACTTAATTTTTTACTAATTGGGTGTGATTCAGATTTAAGATTTCAACTAAAAAGCATTTCCACTTGAAGTGAAAAGATTTATGAAATTAGGCAATAAATAAGCAATTTATGGGTTATTCATTTCGTCAAAGTTTAGTTTATTTGTAGAATCAAAAAAACGCTGTAAATCACCAACTATGCCCAAGTTAAAATCTGTTTTATGGATTTCATTTTCTGTTTTTTTCTTTTTGAATACCTACGCACAACGTGAAAGAGATACCATAAAACCAGAAAAATTAATTATTGTTAAACAATATAACCCTAGTGTAAATGATGCTTTTAAAATTAAAAAGCAACCCAAATTAGGCGATAGTATTTTGACCTCCCCAATGGTTTTAAATTATAGTATCCTGGAAGTTCCTGTAGCTTCTACATTTACACCAGCCAAAGGAAGTGCTGGAGGTTTAAGACTACGTCCAGATAATTATGATAGCTACAACAGCTATGCACGGCTTGGTGCAGGAAACTTTACCAGCATCTTAGCCGAATTTTTTACAGAAGTAAAAGTGAGCGATTATCAGCAGCTAAATGTCGATTTATCTCATTTTTCTTCGCAAGGAGGAATAGACGAAGTAGCTTTTGATGATGATTTTACGACCAACTCCCTTCAATTAAAATTCAGGTCTGAAGAAAAAAGTTTCGTTTGGAAGCTTCATACTGGTCTCTCATTAAATGCTTATAACTATTATGGAATTCCTGAGGATTTGCTACCGCTGCTCAATGAAGATGTAGGGGATTTGTCTCAGCGTTATTTTGGTTTTAATGTAGGAGGAAGCCTAGCTTTTTATGATGCTGTTTTTAAGCGAGTTGATGTTGATTTTTCAACATTTTCAGATAATTTTGACACCAAAGAAAACCGATTACAAGTAAAACCACAAATTGATTTTTTCATTAGAGATCAACGGATAGAAAACTTTATTTCTGTAGATTATTTAACTGGTGAATTAAGCAACGCATCCTTGGTGGATAATGAAGCAGTTACCAATTTCAACTATGCTTGGTTAATAGCCGCTTACAATCCTAATATTCAAATTAATGAAGACCGTTTCAGCCTTAAATTAGGGGCAGAATTCACCTACTTATCAGATACAGAAAATCAAGAGACAAATTTTTATGTATATCCTAAACTAGAAGGAAGCTACCGGATTAAGCAAGATAATTTAATTGCTTTTGGTGGAGTAGATGGAGGTTTAGAACAAAATTCATATCAGCAATTTTCAAGTATCAATCCTTTTGTAGCTCCCATATCAGGTATAGGGCCAACCAATACACAATATGATGCGTATTTAGGATTGAAAGGCGGAAGTTACGCTTGGAGTTACAGTGCTAGAGTAAGTTACCGTGCTCAGGAAAATAATCCATTTTTTGTTTCAAGAGCTTATGATTCTGATATTAGAGAGGCTTTTAATTACAACAATTCATTTGGCATTGTATATAACGACTTAAATACAACAGCTTTTGATGTTGAAGTTGATTATAGTGTAAGCAATAAATTTAATTTAGGAATACATGCCAACTTTTCATCCTATGATGTAGATGAAATGCAATCAGCTTGGAATTTACCCAATACAAGTGCATCTCTTTACGGAAGTTATCAGGTGAGTGAAAAATGGTCTCTTGGGACTTCTGTATTTTATATGGGTGAGCGGGATGATATCCAATTTTCAAATAATTTTCCATTTGGAAATACCGAAGTAGTTAGTTTATCTAGCTTTATTGATGCTAATTTCTCTGTTCAATACAAAATAAATGAACAATTGCATGCTTTTGTGGAAGCTAATAATATCTTTGGCGGCAGCTATGAACGTTGGTTGAACTATCCAGTTCAAGATCTCCAAGTACTCGGAGGAGTAAGTTTTCAATTTGATTGGTAAATGTTAACAATTTAGAAACATTAGAAGTTAGATTTGAATTAATTTTGCAAATTAATATTAATTACTCCTAATGTCAAAAAAGGGAAAGAAATCTAAAAAGCCAATAAAATTTCAACGTTTTGATCGGGACAGACCTTATCTGAATGTACTTGATTTTTTAGCCGAAGAAAAAACCTTCCTATCTATTGTTTTAGTTGGCTTGGTTATGGCAGCTGCCGTTACCTTTAATGCGAACGCAGCCATGTGGTTAGGCTTTTTATTTGCTGCTTATGCTGCCGTAGCTAATGACAGTATTCAATCTTTAGGAACCTTTATAGAAAGTAATCGTGCCCGCCAATGGTGGATTTTATGGTTGTATATTGGCGGTATTTTCGTCATTACCGTTACGTATAGTTATGTAGTTTACGATGGTGATGTTACTTATCAACGTTTATTAACGCTAAATCCAGATGGAACTAAAGCATTTCCTCATCCTATTGATGATTTAGGAAAGAATTTTAGTTTCTTCCAGGTTATAGCGCCATTGGTATTGTTGATTCTTACCCGTTTAAAAATGCCGGTTTCCACCACATTTTTGCTACTATCTGTCTTTACTGCAACTTCATCTGGTATTACTGCTGTAGTTTCTAAAAGTTTGTCTGGCTACGTCATGGCTTTTGTACTTTCATTTGTTGTATGGTATTTTTCTTATAATCTCATCAGAAAATATTTCAAAAGCAGAAAACACCACAAATCATGGTCTGTAATTCAATGGGTCATTAGCGGGACGCTCTGGGCTGTTTGGGTAATGCAGGATGGAGCCAACATCGCAGTATATCTTCCAAGGCAGTTGAGTATTACTCAGTTTTTAATTTTCACGTTAACTATTTTTGCAGGTCTTGGATTGTTGTTTTACTTACGTGGTGATAAAATTCAAGAAGTAGTAAGTAAGAAAACACGTATCTCTGACATTAGAGCGGCAACGCTAGTCGATTTTACCTATGTAATTTTATTGATTTACAAACTCTTTATTAGTACTGTTCCTTTAAGCACTACTTGGGTTTTCTTAGGCATTATTGGGGGTCGTGAAATTGCGATTAGTCTTTCCAGAAACAAAAAAGGAGCAAGACATAAGAAGAAAGCAGGCAAGCTGATTTTTTCAGACTTCTCAAAAGCAATGATAGGCTTGTTTATTTCGGTTGCACTTGCAGCAGCAGCTAACAAAGGTATTCGGGAAGAAATTTTAAATGCAATAACGGGCTTCTTTTAATGTATAATCATTAAAGTAATTATCCCTCGACTTTGGTCAATTAATTTAGAGGTCACAAATCTGCCTATTGGTAAAGTCAGCAGCACGAATGAAAATTTAGTGTGTTTGCTTGTAAAGGCTAAGTTGTTCTTGATATTTTTTTTTATTGTATAATACTGTGCTTTATAATTTCTGGATACTTTTGAAACAGGAGTATTCTGAAGTTGTTAAACGCTTGATTGTAAACATTATTTTTGATTCATAAATACCAAAGCAAATCAACTAGGTTTGCTTTTTTGTGCTAATCCTGAAACTCCTACTGCTTTCATCAAATACAATAAGGTCTTTAGGAAACAAGTTTAATAATGCTTTATTTTCGACTAATTCGTCTGGGCTCTGTTGAATTACTTTTTCGTCATGGATTAATATAATTTGGTCACACAATTGCAAAGCTAAATTGATTTCATGTGTAGCAAAAACAATCGTCTTTTGGGTTTCTTGGGTGATGTTTTTCAATAAATGAAGCACTTGCGCTTTGTGATACATATCCAAATGAGAAGTAGGTTCATCCATTAATATGGCAGGAGTATTCTGAGCTAGAGCTCGGGCAATCATCACTTTTTGTAATTGTCCGTCACTTAGCTCGTCACATTTTTTTGTTTTTAAATGTTCAACACCTACTTGCTTTATGGCTTTTGCGATGATAATTTTGTCTGCTCTAGATGTCATTCCCAACCAATTGGTATAAGGGTGTCTTCCTAAACTTATAAATTCTACCACAGATAAATTCTTAGAAAAATGTTGCTTAGTAAGTACTAAACTGATTAATCCTGCTAATTCTGTATTTGTAAAATCCTTGAAAGCCTTTCCATTAAGGAAAAAATCACCTTGTAGTATTGGCAAAATTCCAGAAAGACTTTTAAGTAAAGTTGATTTTCCTGAGCCATTTACACCGATAATCGCCACTAAGCTTGCCTTTTCTATTTGTAATGAAATGTCTTTTGCAATTGGCTGAGTAGGAGAGTAGCCTATGCTGAGTTGATTAGTTTCAATGAGGGTTAGATTTTCCATAACACTAAAACAACATTTTCTTTTTTTGTAAAAGTAACCAAATTACAATGGGTGCTCCAAAAATGGAAGTCACTGCATTAATGGGTAAGGTAAAATCGCTTCCTGGCAATTGTGAAATGCTATCGCAGAGCAACATGATGATGGCACCTCCAAAAATAACGGCAGGAAACAGAACAAAATGATTGCTCGTTTTTACAACTTGTCTTATTAGGTGTGGCACTGCTAAGCCAATAAACGCTATTGGTCCAGCAAATGCAGTAATTGCCCCTGCGATTAAACCTGTAGCTACAATAACCAAATTTCTGTTTTTTTGAATGGGAACTCCTAGACTTCTAGCGTAATTTTCACCTAGTAGTAAAGCGTTCATATTTTTTAAACAATACACGCTCAACAGTAAACCAAAGAAGCAAACCAAGCTCAATATGCCGACTTCATTCCAGCTCAGGTTTCCTAAGCTTCCAAATGACCAAAAAATGTATTGCTGTAGATTACTTGCTGGACTAAAATAAGCCAATATACTTACAACAGCACTTGTTAAACTTGCAAACATCAGCCCAATAATAAGTAGCGCCATGCTATCTTTAATTCGAAGTGCAGTCGCCATAACCGCCATCATGACCAAGACACTTCCCATGGAAGCAGCAAAAACAATAGCCCATTTCGAAAACAAGAAACTAGCCGTTAATCCGCTGAAGATGCTTCCTCCTAAAATCAGCAAGGCAACTCCTAGACTAGCACCACTACTCAATCCCAAAACATAAGGTCCAGCCAACGGATTTCTAAATAAAGTTTGCATTAACAATCCACAAACAGATAGTCCAGCACCTACTACAATAGCTGTAATGGTTTTAGGAAGCCTAAAATCTATAATGATGTACTCCGAACTTGAATTTTCAGAGGCGTTGCCCATTAAAATCGAAATCACTTCAGAAAACTGAATATGTACCGAGCCCAAACTCAAATTAAGCAAACTAACTAAAAGCAAGACAAGAATTAATATGAAAATATAAAACTGATTTTTCATCTTAATCGTCTAGCGGTTTAAAAAATGAATAGGTTTCTAAATCAAGCAATTCAGGATGTAAAATACCAACCAAATCCCGTAAAACTAGGTCAGGTCGGTTAGGAGCTAATTCGTAATACAAAACCCCTCCTTTTTCTCCTTTGGTCTTAGCTATAGTAAATATTTTCTTCTCTTGAAAGGCTTTAAATTCTGCATAATGTTGGCTGCTTTCTAGCATTTCTGAATAACTAGTAAATTGAGCCGGAGCAATCCAAAATTCAGCATTATTTGCTTGGTCTAAAACCGCTTCAAAAGATTTGGAGAGGCTTCCATTTTCTTTGGTATCTGCATAAAGATAGTTCGCATTTGCATCTTCTAGAAATTTGGCTTGCCAAGATTTCCCGCCAGGCAAATACCACACATCTTTGTACATTGCTCCAGCTAAAAGGCTAGGGGAGTTACTTGCTTGTTCTGCTATTGACTTTAATTCTAAGTAGTTTTTCTCAATTTCATTAAACTTGGTTTCGGCTAAATCATAAGTATCAGTTAGCATACCAAAGAATTTTATCCATTCTGCTTTTCCTAGCGGGTGCTCATCTAGCCAATCACTATTATACAACACAGGAATACCAGATTTAGCAACGGTATTCAGACTTTTATTGCTTCCTTCTACAGCAAATCCAATTACTACATCAGGTTGTAATGCCAGTAACTTTTCCGTATTTAAAGCTTCATTTTTTCCTAATTCGCTCAACTTATTTTGGGCTATTAAATTCCTTGCTTCTGGCGAAGAAACATAATCTAAACCAGGAAAGCCAACCCATTTATCCAATTGATTTAAACTGATTAAGGAAGGAATATGTGTTGTTGAAGTAAGGACAATTTTCTGAATGGGAAGCTGTACAAAAACATCATATTCCATGTCTTTTGGAATGTACTTTTGGTCTTTGGCAAGGATGTAAGTGAGTTCTTTTTCAGCTTTAGGCCAAGGTTTGGTTATCACAATTCGGCTGTACTGTTCAGCTTCAAAGAGTTTGAAGGTAGTACTGTATTTAAGTTCAACTTCTTTTTCAGCAATTGGATTTTGTGGTGCTTCTTGTTTTTGTTTGCACGAATATCCAAAACAGATTATGGCCACTAACACAATTTTGAAAAAGTTCCTCATCATATATTTTTCAACAAAAATAGAATTTATGACCCAAATCTAACTTGTTTTAAGCAATCAAATCTAAAAGTTGTAAGAATGGATTGAATTGAAGATGCTTATCGTATAATTTCAAATGAAGTATTTCAACTAAAAAAAAATGATTTCAATGAACTGAAAGCTTAAAGTATTTTTTGAGCTTCAGCTAATAAATCTTTGGCTTGACCTTTCCCTCTATTTCTATTTATTCTAGCAAAGACATAGAGTCCAATCCAAATAACTCCAATTACTCCGATTAAAGTCAACTGAAAAGCAACTGCTTTTTCAAGCGCGTAATTGGCATATGCAACTACTGCAAGACTAATTATCGCCAATGCCAAACCAAAGTGTAAAAACATAAAAAGCGTCCATAATGCTGGGTCTGGTCCAAATTTAGCATTGATTATAGTTTTACCAGATTCGTTTTGCTCCAATTCCAGATGCAAGTTCGGGGAATACATTTTTTGGTGCTTTTTAGCTATACCAAACCAAAGGTGTTGGTCTAGAACCTTAAGGCTAAACTGAGATTTAGTATTCTTTTGAATTGAATTAGCAGCATCTAAAATTTTATCAATTGTCTTTGCACTTTCCAATTGAAAGTGGACGCGCAGAGAAATACTATTCTCTAAATTTAATGTGGTGTTGGTTGTCATACATCTGTAAAATGATAAAAGTAATGAATATTTTGTTTGTAAACAGATAGAAAATGATAATGAACTAAAGCTATTTTCTTGCTTTCTATTGATTTCAAATTGAATAGCTTAAACCGCGTAAAATGTAGTATCTTTGCAAATTGTTAAAAAATGCTGTTATGGGGAATATGGTTGCCATTGTCGGGAGACCAAATGTAGGAAAATCTACTTTTTTTAATCGTTTAATTCAACGTCGTGAAGCTATTGTTGATAGTGTGAGCGGAGTGACTAGAGATAGAAATTACGGAAAAACAGACTGGAATGGAAGAGAGTTTTCTGTTATTGATACCGGTGGATACGTTCTTGGAAGCGACGATGTTTTTGAAGCTGAAATAGATAAACAAGTAGAATTAGCTATTGAAGAAGCAGATGTCATCATATTTGTAGTAGATGTAACTTCTGGAATTACGCCTTCTGACCAGGATGTGGCTAAATTGCTAAGAAAAAGCAACAAACCCGTTATTATAGCAGTAAATAAGGTAGATAGCAATAAAAATTTACTGGATGCAACTGAATTTTACAGCTTAGGTTTAGGCGAGTATTATACCATTTCTGCCATAAACGGTAGCGGAAGTGGAGACCTACTAGATGCAGTTGTAAAAGCTTTGCCAGACGCAGTAGAAGAAGAGGAAGATGACTTACCAAAATTCACTGTTGTAGGAAGACCTAATGCTGGGAAATCTTCATTCATCAACGCCTTAATCGGTGAAGATAGATACATTGTTACTGATATTGCTGGAACAACAAGAGATTCAATCGACACCAGATACAATCGTTTTGGATTCGATTTTAAATTAGTGGACACCGCTGGAATCAGAAAAAAAGGGAAAGTAAAAGAAAACCTTGAGTTTTACTCCGTAATGCGAAGTGTTCGTGCCATCGAGCATGCAGATGTTTGTATCATTATTTTTGACGCAAATCGTGGTTTTGATGGTCAGGTAGAAAACATTTTTTGGTTAGCAGAACGCAACCGAAAAGGAATTGTAATTCTAGCAAATAAATGGGACTTAGTTGAAAAAGGAACCAATACCATTAAAGATTTTGAGACTGAAATTAGACAAAGAACTTCTCCTTTTATTGATATTCCAATTGTGTTTATTTCCGTATTAAACAAACAGCGTATATACAAAGCAATTGAAACCGCAGTTGAGGTTTACAAAAACAGAAGCAAAAAAATTAAAACTCGAGTATTAAACGAAACCTTACTGCCGCTGATTGAACAAAACCCTCCACCAGCTTTAAAAGGGAAGTATGTAAAAATTAAATACATTACTCAACTTCCTACACCACAACCTCAGTTTGCCTTTTTTTGCAACTTACCACAGTACGTAAAAGATTCATATAAGCGCTTTTTGGAAAACCAATTGAGAAAGAATTTCGATTTTCATGGGGTTCCAATTTCTATTTATATGAGAAAAAAGTAGGCTTGCTATCCAATAATTTGAATAAAATACAAGCCTCTTCATTTAGAAAGGATTTGAAATTTGATATAAGCAGAATTGCATAATGCTATTGCAGTACTTCAAAAGGAGGTATGTGGTTAATCGAGCTGCTTTCTAATTTTATTTAAGATATGCTTAGTGGCACCAGCTCTTGCCTCTACATAATGTCCAGCAATCATACCGGTTTGTTTTCTAAACTGATTTTCTGTAGTTAGTTTAGTTGCAATTTCAGTAAATTCTATTTTATTTTGAACGCTAAATAAACCAGCATATCTTCTCAATTCTTCTGCCTCAGGAAATTTATCATAGTTTTTCCCTATAATAATAGGAACACCAAAAGTAGCCGGTTCTAAGATGTTATGTAAACCTGAATTTCCCATTCCTCCACCTACATAAGCTATGTCTGCGTAGGCATAAATCTTGGACAATAACCCAATGTGGTCAATAATTAAAACTTCAGCTTCAGCGACTTTTTCATTTTCAATTTGACTGTATAAAATTGTTTTTCGCTTCAACTTTTCTACTAAGCTTGCTATTTTTTGAGACTTGATTTCATGAGGAGCAATCACCATTTTTAAGTTTGGATTAGAATTGATGAAATCTATGAAAACAGCTTCATCTTCTGGCCAAGAACTTCCGAACACAAAACAAGTTTTATTTTGTTTGAATACTTCCAAAAAATCCAACTGATTATCCATTTGCAATTGTTGGCTAACCCTATCAAATCGAGTATCCCCAGAAATGCTAACATTTACTAAGCCTTCTTCCTTTAAAAGCTGTAAAGACTGATTGTTTTGAACAAAGATATGCTTGAATTGATGCAGCGCTCTTTTTATAAATTGGCCAGCATGTTTAAAATAGAATTGTTCTTTTCTGAACAGAGCAGAAACTAAATAGGTTGGAATTTCAGCCTTGGTCAAGGCATCCAAGTAATTGGGCCAAATTTCGTATTTCACGAAAATCGCTAAATTGATTGGAAGCATATTTACAAATCTATCAGCATTAGATTTGGTGTCTAATGGAAGATAAAATATGAAATCAGCCAATGCATCATTTTTTTTAACCTCGTATCCAGAAGGCGAAAAAAAGGTGACAAGAATTTTATGTTCTGGGAACTCATTTTTAAGTTGCTTCATGATGGGTACAGCTTGCTCATATTCTCCCAAAGAAGCAGTATGAATCCAAATCAAATGCATGGCTTCAATTGATGCCAGTTGTTTAAATACCGTTTTTCTTCCTTCAACAAATTGCTTTTGCTTAGGACTAATCCAGGTAGTTAGAGGAAGAATCCATTCGAAAATCTGTATCAAAGCTGAATAAATACTTTTCAAAGTGCTAAATTTTCGACTAAAATAAGTTTTTAATACAAAATGAATTGCGCTTAGGGGCTTATTTGTTAGCTTTGTTGAAAGATGTTTTAATAGTATAAAGCTAATTCCATATACATTTACTCATGAAAAAATTACAAATGGTTGACCTTAAGGGTCAATACGAAAAAATAAAAGCCCAAGTAGACAAATCTATCATCGAAGTGGTGAACTCTACCGCCTACATCAATGGTCCAGAAGTACATGCTTTTCAAAAAGAATTAGAGGATTATCTAGGCGTTAAACACGTAATTCCTTGTGCAAACGGAACAGATGCGCTTCAAATTGCAATGATGGGTTTAGGACTTCAGCCCGGAGATGAGGTCATTACCGCAGATTTTACTTTTGCTGCCACAGTTGAAGTAATTGCCCTACTTAATTTAACTCCCGTTTTGGTAGATGTTGATTCAGAAACCTACAATATAGATGTGGATGCATTGGAAAAAGCCATCACACCAAAAACCAAAGCCATCGTACCTGTACACTTGTTTGGTCATGTCGCTAATATGGATGCAGTGATGGATTTAGCAAACAAACATAATTTGTTTGTTATTGAAGATAACGCACAAGCGATAGGAGCAAGCTATACTTTTAAAAACGGTAAATCTCAAAAAGCAGGAACTATTGGAGACGTTGGAGCAACCTCCTTTTTCCCATCTAAAAATTTAGGTTGCTACGGAGATGGTGGAGCCATATTTACTAATAATGATGATTTGGCCCATACGATTCGTGGTATTGTAAATCATGGAATGTACGAACGTTATCATCATGATGTGGTTGGAGTGAATTCAAGATTGGATAGCATTCAAGCGGCAGTTTTACGAGCTAAATTACCTAATTTAGATATTTATAATGCAGCAAGACAAAGCGCAGCTCGGAAATATTCTAAGGCTTTAGAAAACTCACCTAATATTATTACACCAACAACTTTTACTCAAAAAAAATGTGAGGTGAAATGTAGTATTTGTGATACTTGTGATTGCCATGTTTTTCATCAATATACATTGCGAATAACCAACGGAAAAAGAGATGAATTGGCAAAGCACTTTCAAGAAAAAGGAATTCCACATGGTGTTTATTACCCCATTCCTTTGCATTTACAAAAAGCCTATGCAGATGAACGCTACAATGAAGCTGATTTTACTGTGACCAATCAGTTGGTGAAAGAAGTGATTTCCTTACCCATGCATACTGAATTAGATATGGAACAAATTGAATTCATTACTGCTGAAATCTTGAAAGTGGTAGATTAATCTTAGACCTATGAAAAAAAGTATTTTTTTACTAGCATTTTTATTTACCAGTTTTTGTTTTGCCCAACAAACTTTAATTCATGCAAAAAATTATATAGATGTTGAAAACGGAAAAATAATTCCTGCTTCAAGCATCGTTGTGGAAAATGGCAAAATTATTGCAATCGAAAAAGGGTTTATTGCAATAGAAGCTTACGATGAATACATCAACTTAAAAAATCATACCCTAATGCCGGGTTGGATTGATATGCATGTGCATTTAGAAAGCGAAACCAATCCCAAAAAATACTTGGAAAAATACCAAGATGATGAAGCTGATGTGGCGTATAAATCTACTGTTTTTGCTAAACGAACTTTGATGGCTGGTTTTACTACAGTGCGTGACTTAGGTGGAACAGGGGTGAACATCAATTTGCGAAATGCCGTCAATCGAGGTGATGTGGTCGGGCCAAGAATTTTTACCGCTGGTAAATCTTTAGCCACCACAGGTGGTCACGCAGACCCTACCAACGGAAGCAGCCGAAGATACATCAGCGATCCTGGACCAAAAGAAGGGGTAGTAAATGGAGTAGCAGATGCAAGGAAAGCAGTCCGTCAACGTTATAAAAATGGAGCAGATTTAATTAAAATTACAGCTACAGGTGGAGTCTTAAGCGAAGCGAAAAGCGGAGATAATCCTCAATTTACTTTAGAAGAAATAAAAGCCATTTGTGAAACAGCAGCAGATTATGGTTTTCATGTTGCAGCACATGCTCACGGAGACGAAGGTATGCAACGTGCAATTATTGGAGGTGTTAAAACCATAGAGCACGGAACAAAAATGAGCGATGAAACCATGGAATTGATGAAACAATACAATACTTATTATGTTCCTACTATTAGCGCAGGAAAGTTTGTTTCCAAAATGGGTAAAGTCGATGGATATTACCCTGAGATTGTTCGTCCTAAAGCCTTAGAAATTGGTCCAAAAATTCAATCTACTTTTGGCAGAGCATATGCTAAGGGAGTTCCCATTGCATTTGGTACCGATGCAGGTGTTTTTTATCATGGCGATAATGCCAGAGAGTTTCAATTTATGGTAGAAGCCGGAATGCCGCTGATGGAGGTGCTACAATCTGCTACGCTAACCAATGCAAAGTTGTTAAAAATCAATGATGAAATAGGTCAAATTGAAATTGATTTTATAGCAGATTTAGTGGCTATTGAAGGTGATTTTGATGAAAAAAACCTCGATGCTTTTATGAAACCAGTATTTGTTATGAAGGAAGGTAAAGTGATAAAACTTGAACTATAATTTCAGCATTGAGACAAACTATCTCAATTAGGCAAAAATTTATGGTTTAAATATATGCCACGAATACACGAATTTAAATTAGTGTATTCGTGGTTTTGTAATTTAATCTTTCTGAAAGTAAATAATGGCTTAGTTTATTTAATTCTTATTATTCTCATTGAAAGAAGAAGGAAGCAATTGCGGTATAAATCGAATAATGATGGGCAGTAAAATTCCACCGCCGGGTAAAGCAAAAATGGCTAAGGATGGAATGCTCTTAAAAATATCAAACAATTGGTCTTTGACTTTTTGTTTTTCAACATCGGTAAGGTTTCGATAAGTAGATTCTTTAAGTAAATAAAATAATTCTTTGCTTTCCATGATTTCTTGAATCAACCTTTTTTTGTTCCTTTTCAACAGAACTAATGTATTTCTTTGGGTTCTATTGTAAAAATTTTGAAGAGGATTTTTGTAATTGAAATATACAATTTTCGATTTATTGTTTTTTACAAATGATTGCAATTCTACAATAGAGGCATCAACCTCAGTTTTTTCTAAATTGATTTTTTGAGCTAAACGATATACAAATTCAGATTCAATAACTTCAATTATTTCATCACTATAAATTGCCATACAAATTAAATCTACAATGTATTTTTTTATGGAATAGCTTTTAAAAGGTTCAAATTCAATTTCATCAAAAGCAAGCATTTCATTTTGATTCTTCTTTTCATAGCGTAAAGAAGATTGCAGTAATTCCATGATGAGCTCTTCAAACTTACCTAGTTCGGTCTTTTCCTGAATGGCCAAATAGACTAAGTTAATTATATTCCCTTCTAGTTGAACTGCAAATTGCTTCAGTTTGGTAGGCTCTTCTAACCAAACCTCAAAGCAAAGTACATCTATAAATAGCATGGCATTGGTTATTAATTTGCTGAAGTTTTTTTGAAGCAAACCTCCTTTTGGTTCTACCCTGTTCTGAATAATTTTTTCTAAATCTGCAGATTTGTTTTTAGAAGAAAATAAGTGGTTGGATTTTGATTTAGAAGTAGAAGTAATTTGTGTATAAAAGTCAATTATTTGCGAAATCGCTTCACCATCATCGTATTTGGATTGATACATTTGAATTAAAGCATAAACCAAATTCAGCTTAGCTAATTCTTCTTGAGAGTAGGTTAACTCTGTTTCTATATCTGAATTTACACAACTTACATTAGTTCCATATACGAAACCAGTTTGGAGTAGATGAAAATACAATTCATGATTATTCCATTCTTTTGCTTTTCCAAAAAATAATCCAGAATGTGCTTTTAGTTTAGATATCCAGCCTTGAGATGATGGGTTCATAGTTGAAATTAAGCCATAAATATAATGGAAACTTTTAATTTGAATTAAAAAAGCTGTCCCAATTACGAGACAGCTTTTTAAAATATGTATGAATTAGAAAATTACATTTCCATTTCTTCTTTATCAGCTTCAACTAATGTAAAAGTTCGTTCAACTTTATTGAATGGACCCTCTACAAAATTTCCATCTGCATCTACTAATTCTAATGCAACTTTGTTTTCTCCCATTGGTAAACCTTCCATAACGTAAGGAACCCAGTTGTCTAACATAAATTCTTCACCATTAATGGTTGCTTTCACTTTATGTCCGTCGGCTGCCAATTCAGCATTAAGCAAAAAGAAATCTAACAATACTTTATCGGTTTCTTCAGTCCCTTTATAAGTACCTTTTGGTCTACTATAAAAAAGATGTGGAGCTTCAAAATCAACGTCTAACATTTGGTCTTCTGTTGGTTCTCCAACGCTTAACTTAGCAAGAGTGTAAGATTCTTTATTTTTGACGGATTCATGGTAAGAACGAGATAAAAATGCTAAGACCAAGTGTTCACCTTGTGGCAAATCTTTCATAAACGCATCTTCATAATGTGCAGAATATGGACCGTTATTTAAAATAAAATGTACATGCTGACCTTTAGGTGAATTTGCAAGACCGTTTTCTCCTGCATTTTCAGTTTTATCTTTCAAATTGTAATTTTCTACTTTGAAAGCGAATTCTACTTCGCCTTCCTCTACGTTAGGAGAAATGGGAGCAAGCATTGAAATTTTAGCTTCAGGGAATTGAGGAGATCCCTCTAATTCATAAACCTTAATGCTAGTTTCTTTTTCTTCTTGACTATCTTTTTCAGAAGAAATATCTTCTTTTTTAGGCGCATCACCACAAGCTATAATTGTTGATAATAAAATTAATGTAAATAATAAATTTAATTTTTTCATGTTGTGAAATTTTTGACAAAGTTACAATACGTAATCCATAATTTAGGTAATGAAACAAAATCTTAACAATTTACTGATGTGCTGTAAACTTAAATCAATAAACTAAACCACATAAATTTGAATGAAATATCCAAAGTTCAAAAACGATAAGCGCAATTTCTATAATTCTGCTTTTCTATCTATTTTGTAAGAGTATAATTTTCCAGAGCTATCCATTCCCTCAACATAAAGGGTATAATCTAAATTCGTTTTTTTAAATCTGAGTTCAAGCTTAGCATTTTCATTATTGATCAAAACTTGTGGTGTCCAACTAATTGTTCCATACTTTTTAAAAAATAAATTATCATAGCTTTGGTATATAGGATTGTAAAATTCTTTTGAGCTTTCATAACCTCTATCTACTTCAATCTCTGTAAACATTTCATTAGATTTATCATTTAAAAATGATGATTTTCTGGACTCTAAGTAAATAGCCCCATCTGCACCAAATAAACCTTGACCAAAACCATTTTTATTTATAATAATAGACTCAAATTGACTTATACTAGTGTTTGACAAAAAGTCATAGTTAGCCAACAATGCGCCATCAAGATATACAGCGACACCACCACCACTTCCAATAGAACTTTGTCTCATGGGGGTAATGCTAAGTTCTCCTGGTCGCTCTAATACACGGAATCCTCTTTTTGTAAGAAACAAGGCTAATGTTCTAGTATGTAAAATTTCTTTGTCATCTATTTTATAATAAGTTTCGCCAACCCTGGTTCTTGGTTTTTCTTCTTCCTTTTTTTTCGCTCCTATTATTACAACCTCGTTTAGTACTTCAGTATCAATGAACGCCTCAGACATATAATTAAGCTTAACAAATTCTGCTCCAAGATTACTTTGTTGTAAAGGTAAATTATCTTTTAAAAGAGTATCAATTACAAAATCTTGCATTTCAAAAGAAAGTCTAGGAGCTTTGTAATTTTTTGAACTATTTACATAAGAAAATTTAAATTTTTCTCCTACAACAGGATACATATTTGGGAATTCAACCAAGGTAGTTTTTCTGTCAATTTCAATTGCTTTAGCTTTGTTGAATACGCTTCCATGAAAGAGTAAAAATTCATCTGTCGACTTTGGTTTTTCATCCAAAAGCAACTTATACCTCATGCCATTTTTGCGCTTTGCCTCAGCGATTTTAGGCTCTTTAGCTATCTCTTTCCAAGCATACTTACTCCAACCTTGTGTAATTAAAAGCAAATCTAAATCATATGTTTTTTGAGTTGAATTACCTTCAAAATAATAGGCCTCATTTTCTATGTTTCCTTTTAAGTGGCTAGCAAGCCTGAATTGAGAAATAATATTAAAACTTTTTGTATAAGACACATTTTCAGTGGGCAGGATAGATACACTTAGCATTTTTTGTTCTCCTACAAAAGGGAAAATAAGCTCCAGACTAATACTATCATTTATTTTTTTAGTAGACTCTATAATATTGCCTTCAAATTCTATAACATCACCTGTTTTTTCAAAATATAGCCGTTCTAAAATAGGCACTCCATCCTTGAAAATACGGATGGTATTCATGCCCTTAAATAGCTCTTCCTTAGTCACTGCAAGTTGTGTTTTAGGCTCATCGAAATTAAAATCAATTTTTTTTCCTTTCTGCAATTGGTTAATTACCATAGAATAATCAGAACTATCGTTTGTATAGTTTTTCTCAAGCTGAAAATACAATACATTAGGAACGAGGGCATTCAGTTGAATTGTAGCTCCCTCTTGATCTATGTTTTCTATGTTTTGACTCAATTGAATTCCTTTGTCTGTAAGAATTTTGATTTTATAAATTGAATTGCTTTTTGGATTTAATTTAAATTTCGCGTGTCCAAATAGATTGCTTTTTAATTCATTGATGGGTTTATCATTTTCTAATATCTGTGCAGTAAAAGACTCCCCTAGACCTTTCTTGTTTATAAGTTTTAAGCCAAAAGATGAATCTAATCCATATACCGCATGACCTCCTTCTGGTAATATCTGTAAATTCAACCGATCTGATGCGTAATCAATTTCATCTTTTAAGGCTAAATCTACAATATTAAAATCTTGCACATGACTTTCAATCCCCTGTTTTTTCATTAAATCTGTGTGTGCTTGAAGATAATATTT
>Ga0307981_1001655_pt1 | contig 19441 bp, 5 predicted proteins | sample OrgLakmetagen987_FD_201849 | JGI IMG/M metagenome (GOLD analysis project Ga0307981, IMG submission 201849) | Saline water microbial communities from Organic Lake, Antarctica - #987 | ecosystem: Environmental > Aquatic > Non-marine Saline and Alkaline > Saline | place: Antarctica: Organic Lake... | reverse complement strand
GCAGCGTCCGACTTGACTAGACCTCCCTTGAGGGCGGCCTTGAGAATATCGGAAGTGCTTGCCGAACCAGTGGCGAGGGTCGACGCCGCATCCGAGGAGATGTCGTTCGTTTCGTTTTCCTCCTTGGCCTCCTTGGCGTCCTCCTTGACTGGAAAAGCTGGTTGTGTTTGTTTGGCAAAAATCGATGCCGTCTTGGGCTTGGGCTTGGTAGTAGTAGCAGCAGCAGCAAGTTCCTTCACTACTGGCGCAGCAGTAGCAGCAGTAGCAGTAGCGATATCCTTGTCCTTCACTACTGGGGATTCCGTTTCCGGCCCAGCCTCGAGCTTTTCTGATTCCGCAACAGCGGGCATGTCTTCGTCGCTGCTATCGTCGTCTTCAATCACTCGTCGACGCCGCTTGGCGATACTGGCGTCGCTCTTCTTTTTGGCGGCGGCGGGACTCTTTCGCTTGAGTACAATGGCGTTGTCGTCGTTGTCGTTGTCATTGTCATTAGCGCCGTTCTTGACAACCACCACGACTTGCATTGGCACGCGGTGATCCTGCTGGCCCTTGCTGTCTGAGTTTTCCTTTTCTGCCGGTACCACTGGTGCTGGTGCTGCTGCTCCTTCTGCTGCTCCTTCTGCTTCTCCGAATGGCGCTTTTATTGTCGCCTTCTTGACAGCCCCGGCCTTTGGTTTGCCAAAGAACGAGTCCAAGCTTGACTGCTTTTTGCTGGACGACATTTGTTGCTTGTCGTGTAACAATTGACTGTACTATCGCACTATCGCAGCCACTAGTCTAGTCTAGACAGAGACGGCGGCGCAAGGGAACGTGAGTGACAGCGACGGCACCAGCCAAATGTACCGGTACGGTACTGTACGGTACGGTACGGTACGGTTGGCAAGGGACGGCGCGGCTGTTGACACAGAGTCTCGTCGCGTGCAAAGCAAAGAGTGACAGTGATACCGGTAGTGGGGGCATTGATTGTGAAAGAGAGCGATGAGAGCGATGAGCGCTCGTTCCGCCGTTTTGGGCGCCCATGTTTCTTGGAGATGCCGGCGCAAATGAACCGAAACGCTTCTCTCTAAGTAAATTTTGCGCGAACGAAACGACTCTTGTGGGGCTCATTATTTTCCAACCAGGAAGAAGCGACACAGCGACACCTGCCGGTATCGATCGTACTGGAACCTATCGTATCATACAGGACCGGTACCTGTTGCTTGGCTCCTCGCACCATACCGTACCATACCGGACGCTAACCCTACGGATACTGATACTGATACTGATACATTCTTCATCCGTAGTTACACCAGCATCATGGCGCTGACAATGGCCTCGCTTTCCGAAAAGGTGACGGCGCTCCAGCCTTCGTTTCTTACGACCTGGTTCGTCAGTGGCGCATTCACGGTTGTCGTGCCGCTCCTTACCTTTACAGTGTCGCGTCTCACCAACTACGAGGGAGATGATAATGACAACAACCAAGACGACGATGCCTACGTCAATTGCAGCTGGTGGCAGTGGAGCTGCCGACGCAACAACAATAATAATAATGGCGAGGAACAGCAAGACGACAATGAAGAAAACACGGCTCCGTGGTGGTGGTTCTGGGGTGGTGACCAGCAAGACCAGCGCCAAGAGGACGAAACCAACCGAGCGCTGGTATTTTGCTACGTTTGGTCCCTGGCAGTATTTGGAGGCATTCTCTTTATGGGCTTTTACACGCACAACCGCGGCGCCGATTGGAATGCCGTCCTTTCGGCACTGGCAGTGTACGCTAATATGACATTCGTCTCTCTCTTTTTTCTCGGTGGCTTGGAAGGTGGAGTGCAAGTGGATGGTCCAGAGTTGGACGAGAGTGGATTTTATGGACAATTTCCCGTCTTGCTCTTTAGTACCAGCTTGCTGTGGACCATTTTTGCCCTGGCCTTTTTCGTTGCGATTCGCCGCAGAGTACGGCAAGGTGCCATTACCAAGATTGATATAGAACCATCCGATTATCAGATTCATCCGGAACCAGAACCCTCGGTCGACGATAATCGAATCGCTCACGAGAGGCCTGCTGGTGCCATTGCCTAGTAGTAGAGAGCTTGGCCAATGCATTATTTACCCCTTACTGTTTCCAGTGAGTAGTATCTAGGAATGTTGTAGCTACGAAGCCCTTGTGAGAAAACGCCAAGCTAGACTACTGTGAGCCCTTGTCTCGAATGAAATCGACGGAATTCTATTAGTTCAAGACGCCCAATCAAAAGTTTGCTTGTTCTCCAACGGTCGTTCCTCGTCATGATGAATGTTTTTTACCGTAGTCTAGATACTGTAAAGGACAAATGCTGGGTTTGGTGAAAATGAATGGGTGGGGAGGTAGGTAGGACGGAGCTGGGAGTGCAGCTCGCAGCTCTACCGATGAGCTTCTGCACTGCTTCGTGAACAAAAAAAGTGATGTATGAATGCATCATTGTGGTGCAAGCACCGTCAACATTTGGAGATCTTGGTCACTTACTAGCCAGCCAGCCAGCCAGCAAACTACTCTAGTAGACTAGTCTACTGCAAGCTTTTAGAATTTTTTTAAGTAGTCTAGTGGAGATTAAAAAAGGGTCGAGACCCAATGATTCGATAGCGTAAGAATAGACGTTACCAAGTTAGTTTCTAAAAAAAAAACAATGGCGAACCAGTACGGTTGCGCTCAATGGCGTCCTCGACGTGAAAAAAAAGCATTCACCGTGGCAAAAACGACACGGAATTGGCACTCCTAGTCGCTGTTCTGCGACGTGAAAGGAAGCGTCTGCTGGGTGGGACCGCCAACATTCGCGTGACGCTCGGGAGGCAACAACTTGAGAATCTTCAACTCACTGTCGGGCTTGATACTCGTCAAGTCTTGAGGGGTGATAAAGATAAACTGTCGATGCTTCATCTTCTTGGCAACGTGAATCAGTGCTTGAATGGTAAGCTTGCGGACCTGCGCGTCCAGAAAGACATCAAACTCGTCGAGGATACGGAAAGGAGTCTGGAGACTCTCTCCGAGAGCCAAGAGCAAACACATGGTGGTGAAACTTCGCTCTCCTCCACTGCAATCGAGAAAGGCGAAAAGGGTGAGAAGAGATTGCTTTGTATGTATACGATAACGAGAGTGAAATACAGCGACATACCTCAAGGCCTTGACATCCTTCGTCTGCGAAGCGGCGGTCGCATTGTCTTTCTGGACAATAAGATCGAGCGTATTCGTCTTGTGACTGAAATCCAAACTTCCCGAGTACTTGTTGAGGCGGAGCATCTCGTCAAACTTAATGGTGGTCGTCCGGTCAAGGTGACCACGGAGCTGCTTCCACCGTTTCTTGCGCTCCTTCATGTCATGACGGAGCTCGTCACACTTTCGCTCAATCTTATGAATCTGCTTCGTCTTGCCGTCGACTTCGGTCTTGGCCCGCATGTATTTTTCGTACGCTTCAGCGGGGTCTTCTTGGGTGACCTTGCGTTTCTTGCGTTCTTCCTTGATCTTCGCATTGGCGCGATCGATTCGGACCTGGAAATGTTCGGGCTCGCGCTTCATGGTGAGAGGTTCAATCGCCTCCAATACTTCCTTGGTCGGCTCCACGTCTAGGTCAATCTTGGGGCCGTCTTCTGCTCCTTCCTCTTCCTCCTGTGCCAATTGCTTGCGAAGTGTCAGGCGGTGATGGAGAATGCGCGCAGTCATGAGGGACTTTTCCTTGTCGGCGGCAACAGCATCCAACTTCTCCTGGTGCTTCTTAATAGCCTGCTCGTACTGCTCAAGCTTCCGACGTTTCTTGTTGATCTGGTCTTGCTGCTGGGTCTGTGTTTCAAGAAAGGTGGTGATTTCTGCTTCCGCCTTTTGCATGTCTTCCATGATCTTGGTGTTGCGAATAACCGTTTCGTCCAAGCTGCTCTTAATTGCATCAATCTCGGGCTTGTGGCTCGAAAGTTGATCTTCCAGCTTTTGCCCACTGGTCTGTAATTGATCAATAGCATTTTCAGCTTGGGACACGTCCTCCTCGCACTCACTCGTGTCGATCGTGTCATTCGCAGTCGTCTCCACCTCCTTGATCTCGTCCACCTTGGACTGGAGTTGCGAAATGAGAGTGTCATTCTGCGACATGGCCTTCTTGGCTTTGTTCCAAGCACGGGAAAGGTTGGTGTGCTCTTGTTCGCGACGCGCTTCTACGGAGCGCAATTCCTTGAGCTCTTGCTGAATCTGGGCCGCTTCGCGTTTGGACTGCGCAAGAGCTTCCGTTGCGTCGGCACCAATGGTGTTGCGCAGCTTACGCTCGTTAGAAATAGCGGCCATGGAGCCACCCTTCACCATCCACTTGTCTGCATTCGGTAGGAAATAGACTTCCTTGATGTTTCCGCGGATGCACTGCCTGCCTTGACCGTCCCGCGAAAGAAGCTTGTCTTGGCTTGACTTCATGTCCTTTGCAAGGGCTCGCGTATCGATTCTCGCATTATCGACAAGGCAATTGAACACCAGGTCGTTGGGAATGCTTAGGACACTTGCGACAGTCTCGATGCCGTCTGCAGGCGGTCCAGGCACGTTGAAGCGGGCGCTGGCGTGGACCTGAAAGATGCCACAGTCTTGACGGCATCCAACGCTTTTGCGAATATCTTGCATCATCTTGCGGTCTTGATCGTTGGTTACAATGAAGCGATCGAGGGTTCCGTTCCCGATGGCAAACTCGGCAATCCCAGCAAACTCTTCCTTTCCGGGAGCAATCTTTATAAAGGAGCCAATCGGACCAACCACAGTTCCCTTAAATCTACCATTCTTTGCCTCACGCTGGACCTGTGAAATCAAAAGAAAGTGTCGTGAGTCGAGACTGCAAGTCGTTACGAATGAATCGGTACGCCTCACTGTCTGTCAACAAGACTGCGGCACGTACCATTTGGTGGACCTTAGAAACACGCGGACCTAGGATAGCAAGAGCATTTGTCGACGAGGACGCCAAATCTCTGATGGTGTTGTTGACAGCGTGGAGTTTCATTTCAACGTGTTTCACTTTTCCCTTGGCGTCTTGAACGTGCGGTTCGGCTTCGTCGTGGCCACGAAGGGCATTCGAAGTATCCTGTCGAAGCTGATTCGCTATACCACGAGCCTGCCCGAGTTCTTGTTCTGTCTTGCTCAACAGAGCGGTACGTAGGGCCTCTTCCGACTCAGCAGAACCACTCTGGGCCAAAATCTGGTCACGCAAATCCTGCAATCGTTTCTTGGCCAGGACAAGCTCACCATTGGAACTCGCCTGCTGGCGCTTGAGAGTCTTGTGCTGTCGTTCCAACTCCTTGAACGGAAGCGTGGCCTTTTTTAGATCAGCCTCCAAAGTACGCTTGCGTTCTGCTTGCTCCTGAGCTTCCTGGACAAGCTGGTCCATCTTGCTGCGCTTGGTCTGTTCGTCGTCGTTGGGACTTTTAGCCGACTCTTCCGCTTGTGATAGTTCGTTCTTCTTGCGATTCGCTTTTTCTTGAAAGTTCTGCATGGATTGCGCCGCCTCATCAAACTCGTTGTCTGCGGCATTGTAATACGCCCAAGCGTACTTGACCTTGGCTTCCGCCAGCTTTTCTTCCAACTTTTCCAAGGCTTGATGCTCTTGCCACTTTTTCTTGAGTCCTTCGACGCGTTCCAAGCCCTGTTGGAGACTGTCCTTGATCTTTTCCTTGGATTCCTGAAGTTCTTGGACATCGTCCATCGTGTTGGCGTAGGTGCGATCGACGCGTTCCAGTTCAGTCGCCTTCATGAAAAAGTTGTACTTGTCTTCGGCCTTGCCCGTGAGAAACTTTTTGGCTTCCTCCTGATCGAGGACCGCAACGGGATTCTCAACTTGAATGTTTCTGCAAAAGGTGAAAAAGTGAAAGGACAGTGTGCGTGTGCGTGTGAGCAACGAGACTCGCGCAAGTTGCAAAATGTACGCTCGAGAGGCTGAAATCAAAACATACAACAGATCCAGCATGTCATCGAGATCCTTCTTGCTCTTGGACTTTTCCTTGCCGTCGTGGTCCAAGAGTCGGTATCCATTGTAGCCACCATTCAACGAAATGGTTCGTTCCACAGTAATGCTGTCACCGTAGATCTCATGCTTGTATCCATCTTCGCCCTGGTTCAACAGAGTGACACGAATCTTGGCTTGGGCCGGCGAATTGCCCGAGGACGCCTCTTTGCGCACCAGTTCCTTCAAGTTGCGAGCGCGATTGGTTCGACGAGCGCCCGCACCCAGACAAATCTGAATGGCGGCCAAAATGGCCGATTTTCCCGAACCGTTTTGCCCCGAAACAAAGTTCACGTTGCGGCAGAGATCGACACGCAGCTTGCGATGACACATGAAATTCTCCACGTAAATCGTCTTGATGATGCCGGCTTCGGCCGGACGGCCTTCCACGTTGATGCGGCGTATCCCTGCCACGGCCTCGCCCACTTCTTCCTCTTGCTCTTCGTTCTCGGCGCCGTTCTCCTTGTCCTCCACGATCGAGCGTCGCTTCGCCGAAGCGGCTTGCTCCTCGTTGTTGTCCTCGAGCGCCGGCGCTGAAGAACGACGCTTGCTAGACGCAGACGTTACCATTCTTACTTTTTGGCTTCCTTTCTTGCTTTCTCTTGTTCGACAATGCAATGCAACTAGTGCGACTTGAGACTTCTCGTTGACGAGTGCCTTGTTGTAACGATCACCGCTACTGGTAACACAGACTGGGGTTTAGGAGCAGTCCTCTCTCTCGGCCTCTCTCTTTGTTCTCGTCGTCCTTGTTATGCTCCTACTGCCTCGCATCTCATCTCGTCGTTTATTGTTTCCGTTCAGCCTGGAGGGAGTCTGGCTGGCTTGAGAAAAGAGCGCCAAGTTCAAAAATCTACTTCTTTCTACGTGGCATCACATAAGCCTAATACACTGCTATAGATCATTAAGTAGATCACATATTATAATCATGATACAAAGATAATAGCCGTTCGAGCGCGGTCGCGTCGGCACCATCAGGTTCAGGGTACAATGCATGCGTTGCTTTCTTCCTTTTCTCTCTTCTAGTTCCTATCAGTTGTTCGAACTTAGGTGCCGAGATAGTTAGCGATACGCCTAGTTCGAACTATTATATCCAATAGGAAGGGACGCGTCACCAGACGCCTAATGAGACTCCCCAAAGGCACAGTACTGTAGGATAGCCGTTGCCGGCCCACATTAGGCAGACAAACCTACTCTCTACGTACTATGATAGCTTTAGATTATGAGAGACACTAAAAGTACATGACGATACCATTTAGTCATTCATTAGTAGTGTACATGGACCATCGTAATGGATCCTCCAACAGCAAGTCTTCTCTCGTCTAATCCATTTGATCCAGTTCTTGAAAGTAATCGTCTGCTTCCAGAGACGACGACCTCTCCTCATTATTCGAATCTTTGTTATCGGCGCCTCCAGCAGCCGATGCGACAAATCGCCCTTGCAAAGCAGCAATCTCCCTTCGTAGCTCGGATATTTCCATTGACGCTTCTTGTTCTTGCTTGGACTGGCCTTGCAGCTGGTCACGTAATTCTTCAATCTCGTGTCGCAGTGCCTCCGTTCCGTCATTGACTGCTGCCGCAGTCTCGTTCGTCCGTGGTGGTACTGCCACAGCCACGTGTTGAACCGCTTGCTCGGTACTATAAAGGAGCAAATTCTCAATCAGCTTTTCCATTCGGTCGAGACGATCGTCGGATCGCGGTGCAGGTGGTGCTGGTGCTGGTGGTGGTGGTGGTGGTACTGATGATGCTGCTGCTAATGATTCGGCGCTGGCAGAAGCCGCACTCGTTTTTGCCCGTGTCACCGAAGTCGCCGTTTGTGGTGTCTGCAAAGATTCCGATTGAAAGGCTACCATCGATCCAGGCTTGGTCAATCGTGGTCGCGTCTCCGTCTTGTCCGTGTCTCCCGTTGCTGAATAAAAGGTTGCATTAGAGATGCAGCTGGTCCCGGATTTGCTTAGCGACTGAGAGTTTCTCTTCAATCTTGGGGACTTTTGCTTTGACAGTCCAAGTTTGCTCATCGAGTTAGTGTACAAATTGCCAGCCGACTGATACACACTTCCCATGCGAGGCGAAGAGAGCTGCGACCGACCACTTTCGTCCAGCATTGGAGTCTCTGGTATATAAGAATCCTCCCGTAAGATGGACTTTTTACAGTGGGTCAAACCGATACGCTCTTGATCGTCGCTGGTACCATCTATCCACATGGTATTCACCTCTCCTTGTCTTGCCGAATCAGACGTATCGTCTTGTTCGTCGCCAGGAAAGTCTGACGAATATCTATCGGGTATGGTCGAGAGCGGAGTCCTCGCCCAGCTTTGGCTCTTCGGCGGTAACGTGTCCATCTCGTCTCGATCAAAGTCTCCTTCGACAGACGCTAGTGGCTGTACTTTGACCGCTTCGGCCCGCGCATCGATCAGCCATTGCGGGCCTTCTCTCGTGGACGATGCCTCTAGACCTTGAGCGTACTCCAAAGTCTTGTGGAGCTCGCCGTGACAGGTCGACGTCGTATAGCTCGTCCAGTTCAGGTATTCGAGGCGATTCAGGAGAGAGTATTGCAAATCTCCGCTAGTATTTTCCGGCCCCTTGCGTTCAAAAGTGAACATGCCAAAAGAAGTAAAGCCCTCGGTGCTACCGGGGTGACCCAGTGAGGGGTCGTAAATGATGGCGTCGAAATCTCCGACGATGCAAGAGATTGCGTTGCTCAAACGAGCAAGCTGTCTTCGGTACTGATACTCGGCCAAGATGGTGAACCATTCCGTGAGCTCGCCCTCGTGTCCATGACGCAGGCCGTGATCGTACTCTTCACCAACATCCTCAAATCGAACTTGTCGCGACGAAGAGTCGCTCCGAGCGACATCGATCACTTGATTCGCATCTGCGCTTGATTCCAAGGCAGAAGCTTGTAGAACCTCTACTTCACTCTCGTCAATGTCGCCTCCCTTTGTCGTTGTGATTGTAAGCGCAACGCCGTTGTGGCCGTGGTCAGAAACACGAGCGGACACCATTGAATCACCACCCAGCGCAACCTCCCAGCAAAATGACGGCGTGAGGAACCCCGTCGTTTCCTTCTTGAGTTTAATTAGGACGATGCGACATGAAGTGACGATTGCATAAGTGTCGATACCGACATTTGGGAGGACCTCAACGTGCACCAACGTCTCAGTGGGCGTTTTCGACCAACGATGCGGCTTTCTTAAAGGAAAGAGCTTTAGCAAGTAGACAGCGCGAGCAGCAGTCGCATTAAAGGGAGCAAGGATGTTCATGATTCCAAATGTGTAAGGCAGCCGGAGTTTCAACGCTGGCTGAAAGCGCTTGTCCAACAAATTGACGCTCTTAGCGATGTCATGAACAGATGCAGCCGCATGGGCCACAGCATCGAGAAGACCAACAGTAGGTCTAGCCACAAACCCAATAGCCCCAACTGCGACTCCTTTCAAGAGACCAATATTCCCTCCCTGGCGATAGCCCCTGTATGGAGATCGAACGATTCCCGATACACCAGTTGTGAACCCGAGGAAGACATCAACGAAAGGTCTCGTGGCCATTGACCTGACATTCTGTACGCCTCTTCTCTTCCATTCTCGGTTCAGATTGGTAGCCTCTGTAACGACCTTCTCGTGATGCCATTTGCGAAAGTCGGAGTCTAGCGATAGTGTCGCTACAGCTTGTCCAGCGGCCGCAAAAACTTTCGTCATAAAGCCAAAGAAGCCACTAGCGCTGTGTGACACTAAGGAGAGTGTTCCCTTCGCGACGCCAAGCCCGACCAAAGAGGGGTCCGTTGGAGACGTGAGAAAGGCAAGCGAGGGCACGAGAAACAAGTCGCGGACTCCAGATACGAACGAAGACAAAACCATGGTGGGATTTCCCACGAAGTCTAAAGAACCAATGATCTTGTAGAGCTGTCGAAGGGTCTCGTTCACATAAAACTTCTTGATGCTTTGGAAAATCTCACCAGGGCTTTCAAAGACGTGGTTGAGAGCCTTGCCCTGCAGGCGAATAGGAGCGTCAGACACTGTAGGAAAGAGCGATGCAACCAGACCAGAAAGATTTTGAGAGTTCTTGCCTGAATAGAGATGTGATGGATGGTTTGGTTAGTACAGAAAAAAACTTTGTCCGTCCTGAAGCGCCCCACACATTATACGTACTACTGTCCTCTGCCCAACGATCCTCATCGTATGTTTGCTGACTCCATTTAATGAAAGTATCTGATTTTTCGTTATGCAAAGTTTGGTGGCTGAGAATTCTCTCGCCGACAGCCTTAGCTACTTTCGGGAGAGACCGGACTCCTTCAAGCCTTTTCTCTACCCAGTCGCCCTGAGTTGTTAGCTCCCACGCCTGTTTCTTTCCCTTGAGATACGAGAGGTTCACCTTGACCACTCCAAGAAAAAGCTGCTCGATGTATACTTTGCTTTCACCACCAGATGCACTCCCTCCACCCCCAAGCAACGAGAGCAACGTTGGGTCGACTGGATCTTTCAAATCGTCGAGTCCAGACATTGTTTCGTCGATCTCGCGATGATTATGATTACTGCTCGACCCCTGACGAGCTCGTCTTTTAAGGCTTCGTCTCAGTCGTACGGAACTCATGAAATCAAACAAGTCAAATAGAAAGTTCTCTTCGATCGTTATGTCGAATTCAGCAAGAGACACGTCGATGAAGTCGAAAGATAAAACATCCGTTTCGCTGCGAAGATTGTCCTTGACTGCGAGAACTTGGATCACTGGAACAAACTGGTCCGTAGGAGTTGGCGCAAATATCACCGGTTCTCTTGGGTTGTCATCTTGATGGTCAAGCTGGAGCCAACCAACCGACACACCGATGCGAGTTTTAGCTTTTGTGACCCAGTATCGAACGTCAATGTCCAATGCGGAAAAGGAAACCAGCTCCAGGGCTCTCTGCGAGTCGATGAGTGCTACTGAAACCCTGCCAATATCCGCATTAAAGTAACTCTTCACCATAGGTGTGACGCCTGAGAGTGGGAGAGTGGGACGCGGTAGCCCATTAGCGCGATCGAGTCTTTCAGAGGCAGCATTTTCTTCACTGAGCTCGTTCGCGGCATCTTTCTCGTCGACGTCTGGCCACCAAAGTATTGCAAGTTGGATGCAAGGCGCAAAGTACTCGTGGAACTTGTCGTCGCTTGTCTTTTCAGATTCTGGCGGCCGCAAGCTGAGACCCCTGTCACCTTCTACCGGGACGGCATCCTTCGGACTCATGAGTGGAAACCAGCGCACATACGGAATTGGTGCAGGTGCGTCGCCTGGGTTGGGCTCAGGTGAATCCTCAATGCAATCGATACAGGACGCAATAGCAGCACCAAGCGGAAGGTGTAGGACACCAAGCTCTGCTTTTGTCAGCAGTTGTTTGCTTCTCCGCTCGCCGATGACCGAAAGCTGAATGGACCCACTTGTTTTCTGTGGGGCGACATGGATGTGCAAATCTCTCTGGTTCTCGTCGCCTGGCCCGCGTCTGAGCTTAGAGGGTCGTTGTGGATTTCCCTCTGCCGTCTCATTGGGCTTCTGCCAGGTAGGGTTGACCTTGGCGTCTACAGTTTCGCTGACTAGGATTTCCGATCCGTAACGTAGCTTCACAAACATGCCCGTATACGTATCCGGAAGATTCAGCACAGTCATGGGCCGAATAGTTAGCCACCCGCCTGGATTCAGAACAGCCCAAAGTGCCCTCTTCGAAGCTCTCTCGAACATTGTCCGAGACCTTAAAAACTTGGTGGCGTACTCTTTGGCCTCAGCACTCATCGTGGTAGGAGCAAAAAGCGGGATTCGAAGCTTCAAATTGACCAGCCGTTCGATTTCCGATCGATACACATCCTCCGTGGAAGCCGTCTGTGTTCTCTGAGGAATCGAGTGTTCGTGGTCACGGCTGGTGACAGGGTCGTGCGGCGTCCGCGCTCGTACCAATGCCGCGCGGACTGTTGTCCACCGCGATGTCGGAATTGAGAAGGGCAAGACTGGCCTACCGGTAACGCACTCGCTTTCCTCGCTCTCTGATCGGACGACGATATGACCATCAGCACCGCAGTGGCCGCTACCAGAGGCGCTTTGGCTGACACTGGGTTCTCCACCTTCTATTTCGGCAGGCATCGGGTCCTCCGCGCTGCGGCTCCTCCCGCGAGACAATTTCAGCCGTTGCTTGGACAGTGATTGTATACGGCGCAGAGCGTACTTTGCCGGATCGCGTAGAGACGCACTTAAAGCTGCCGCGGCAGAAGGCCGCGTGCTTGGAAGTGCCTTACTCAATTTCTGCGTACTGCTTTGAGGTTGCACGACAGCAGCATCGCTACTTCGGAAAATTTTGCTATCACGGGCTTCATGGTCGCCACCAGGTTCCAGATGCTGGAACTTCCTTACTCCTGGAATAGTGAAGCCCTGCTTCGTCATCGACAGTAAGTCATTGATACGGACAGCCTTGAAACCATCGAGTCGTTCCCTCTTCCTTTCGTCAGTTTCCATTTTGTTCTCAAGCTGATGCGTCATCCCAGCCAGGCTCTCATGAAGGTTGACAAGTCTAGTCTCTGACAAGAGAAGAAAGTAGTCAAGCAAAGCAGGGATTGAATAGATCCACTGAATTTTCAACTTTATTGAGCCCCGACCCCAGTGAGAAAGCGGATTCTCCAGGTCTTGACCACCACCACGGCTCGATAGCGGGAACCAGCCGACCAGCGGACGTTGGTCTCGAAAGCTATGAAAGTCAACTGCAGCGCTGCCCATAACAAGGTGTCTCCCCACTTTCCGACGATTCCGTACCCGGACCTGAAGCGAATGACCTCGAGTGACCGAGGCAACCTCTTCTGGCACATCAAATACAAAAGACTGCGAATTCCATGTAGGGTTTACAGTCTTTCGAACGAAGTAAGTACGGCGGGTATCCTTTTTCTTGAAGAGCGATTTTCTTGACGCAGAGCCAGTCTTCAACAAGACTTCAGCGAATGGATTGCAAAAGCCATTCAAATTGTCGGGATTAAGCCCAACAGCCTCAAGGACATCAACGACGACCTGGTTCTGAGCGCTGACCGTAGTTTCGTCGGAGAAATCCTCCATAAGGCTGCTTGCGTCGTTCAAGATAGTGTCGGTAGACTCAACTATTGGCTTTCTGGACGGTCCTACTTCCGTAAGTCGAGTTTTCAGCGTCTGAAGCTCGTCCCGTCTTGAGCTTTCTTCTTTACATTTCCTTTCAAGGGCGGAAAGGTGCCGTACCATCTGCTCTTCGTCACCTTCACCCGATACGTCGTGGACCACAAGTACTCGAATAGCCCCAGACACATCGACTTCAAGTTCGAGATACTTTGGGGGGCTTCCGGGCGTTGTATCAGGGTGCTGAAGAAACTCGCGAAGCCCAATCTCTTCCAGGCGAACGCTTACCGACGGCGAGAATACAGCGTCTTCTTCGTCGTTGACGCGGTTAAAGAAAGTGGACTTCGGTGGATACTTGGTTCCTTCGGCCCCCTTTTCAGTCACTGTCCCTATCGACTTGCCCTGGCTGGTGTCTAGCACGGAAAGCTCTTCTGAAGAGTCAACAAAAGCGCTGCCAACTGCAGCACGCACAACGAGCCTCTTGGCTTTCATCGGCTCCTCCCATGAATATGAGTTGGACTGGCCTGGCTTCAATACCTGCCATGGATGGGCGTTGCATCCTTTCTGTCGATAATAGATAGTACTGTTGATCGTTCGATTATGGATCTGGTAGGGAACAATATCGTTCTGTCGAAGGACAAGGAACATGCTATGATGCAAAGTCTTCAGCTCTGCCGTCATATATTCCAGGGGCTGCGTTGGATACGCCAAGTTCTCTGACGACCGAGGTGACGCGTCGGAGCGGCCCCCGGTCACAGGGTCGTGTCGCTGCGTGGGTTTAACTGAGTTGGTTCTCGCCGCCTTGAGTCGTACCCTGCGTAAACGTTCTTCAACCGTGCGGAAGGTCAGTACCAAGGGCTCGGCTCCGTGTATCGGTTCATCGGGAAACGGGTGGTTCGTGCGCTGAAACCCCATTACCAGCCTGAGACTTGCCCTACGATTCGTTCGCTGCGGCCGCGAGTCGACTTGCCCTCTCGTAGCCACTTCGGTGAGACGAGTCCGCAACATGCTCATCGCTTCGGAGAAAGTCATTCGAGACACCGGAATTGCTCCGATTAGAAGTAGCTCATCTCCTACATGGATGTCGCTTTGGTCGAAAGAAAATGAATTCTTCTTCACGGCCTTAACGATTAAGCTTCGATCACTCCCATATTCCGTTTCAAACCAAACTCCGAGCTCCCCTGTAAAGACGCTCTCACCGAGGGGAGGCAGCCGCACGTCGTATTGGGGGGACGCTCGCGTTGAGACATGACGAAGAAGACGCAAATCCACGGCCCGGGTAACCTTTAAAGTATGCTCACCAGGAACCTCAGCTGAAAAGCTAGCAGTGAGATTCCAGGGTCCGCCGAGGCCGATACGAAGCTGCCGCTCTCCCCGAGAGTCTGGGAGGTTAAAAGGAATGAGCTCCGAAGGTCCAACTGTTGTCACGTATAATGCATTATCGTGGGCGGTGGTTCCACCGGCTATGCCTTCGACATTCCTTTCGTCCAAGGTAGTCTCGCGACCCCAGAGAGCTTCGTACTGATTGACTTTGCGAGTCTCGCGGTGACGATCGCGGCGAAATCGCCACTTTCGATCTTTCGAAACCGTGTCGTCTGCGGTAGTTTGTGTAGAAAGTGGGCGGAATATGGAACTATCCTGCCACACACGCACCGGCGTCGGCAAAGTGTTAATAACGAGATATCTCGGGAGAAATCTAACTATCTTGGTATACCCGGAGAGGAAGCCAGGGGCCAACGTGACTACAGCGGTCAGCTCGAGTGCTCTCCCATCCTTGCAATGCATTCTAAAGGAGAGGCGATTGAAAGTGAGGAGACAAGTCGTGGAAACAGTATTTGTATCGAAGCAAAGAACGTACCCTACAGGCTGTGAAAACCCTACCGATTCTAAAGTAAAGCCTCTCGACCAGTCAGACACGTAACGACTGCCTCCAGTTCCATCACCTAGCTGCACAGAAAGCTTCTGGTGGCCAATCGCAAGCATTCCTTCGTGGAAGTTGAACATGAAAGCTAGACTTGCAAGTTTCAAGAGAGGAAGGTTTCTATCAAGTAACTCGGCCAAATGCTCCGGGTCTAGTTCAGATCGACCTGGAGAGGTCGCAAGTGCGCCATGAGTGCCCGAAAAAATTGTTTCTTCGTTTAAAGGCCGATGCGACTGCACTGAACTACCTCGAGGATGACGAGGTACCTCGTATTTAGCCCGAGCTCTACCGCCACTCAGAGGGATAGAGCCGTCTTTTGTCGGACTCAAGACTGTACCACTAACGAAAGTTTTACTTTTCTCTTGTCTGTAGCGAAGAGCGTGCTCTGTTGTGTTAACGATCCAGAATGGGCAGAACAGTGATATACGACGCTGCCCTCCACCACCACGAGTATTTTCGATTTGAAGCTTCAGCCGCTGTCCGATTGCGTCGACTACGGTAGTCTCGTTGACGACATCGCCCGGGAAGAAGACGGCAGTGTCAATCCTGTGAACTTTGCCGTCCCCCTTCCCGGTTCCCAGATCCTCTGTTACGAGAGAAAAGTGTGTGTGAGAGAGGCGCCAAGATATATTTGCGATGCCCACCAGAGCATATTAGTAACCTTACCCGACTCCAACCCAAGATCTGTCTTGTTTCGACCCTTAAAGTTTCGATGACGCTTTTTGCGACTAGAAAGCAACAGCCTAGGATTCTGAGCAAGCTGCATCTTGTTGAGACCCCTCTTATCAGGACTGTCGCCGATTGCTGTCAATGTTTTGCCAAGCTGTTTGGTGACAGCCTTTCCAGCCTTGCCAATTGTCTTCAATCCACCGAGATTCTCTGGACGACGAAACAAGTGTAGAAAGAATGAGCGACACGCACAATACGCAAGACGAGAGGCGACGAGAGTGCCTTTGCCAGATACGGCCGCTAACTTACCGCGCGTCCCATCCGGAGGGTCTACGCCGTGGTGAACTAGAGCACCTTCGCCCACAGGTGTTCGGCAAAAACCGAGGTTTAAAAACAGTAAGAGAGGTGCATCCAATCCAACAGAGTGAATAGCGATCTGCTGCCCCGGCTCCAAGTCGGCGAACCAGACAACGGTGCGGCGCACGGCGTGCATGAGCTCAAACCGTCCCTTTTCAGGCAATAGATTAACAACCATGAAAGGAGGGTGAAATGTAAGCGTGTATGCAACGGGACCGTGCACAATTGACCGCTGTTTCTCTTTTTCTGGCTCCTTGCCGCTACTTGCTTTTACCAGGGGACTCCTTCCAACCTCAACGGCGTAACAGAATGGCGCGAGGCGCTCCCCTTCCTTCTGAACAACCGGGCAAGATACTTGAACACCACTCTTCGCCTCATCGGGCGATACGTCTTTCCCGCGACCAGCATCGAACATAAGAGCAGATTCGTTCACGACCTTAGCGAGCTGGACCGGCTTTGAACTGTAACCAACACGCAACGATGCCACATCATCCGCGCCCACTTCGACAAATGAATGCAGAACGTCTGCATCAGATGAGTCTACTAGGGGCTTTGCCCAGACTGAACCAAGATGGCTACCTAGTTGGTTCAGAGCACTTACAGTCAGCAGAGTTGGGACCTGATAAAGTTCTCCAGGCTCAATCAATGCATCTGAAGACTGGTTTCCTGCCGCAGGAAATGCTGAGTCGTCACTGCCAGTTCCTGGCGAGTGGCTCGGATCAGGGTGTAGTGCAAGACATATCTTGTGGGCCGTCTTGTTCACAACGGAGAAGAGGGATCGAACAACTACCTGGCGACCACCGTTCTCAAGGCCGACCTCCACAAGCAACCTCATCATGTTTGCCAAGCGCCAGTCTTGACTCGTTTTCTTCAACATTTCCGCAGAACGCGGTACAATACTCTCGAAACGACGCCCAAAAGTGTCGACCTTTATCCCCTGTAGCCATCTGAAACCGGGGAGCTGTACATCAACAGATGGGTTGTGTCCAATAAACTGATCTTGAGCTCCGAGGTTCGAATTCGGTAGACCAGGATAGGGCGCGTCCGTGACCCCCATGTTCTTAACCACTGATATAGAGGGCTGGAAAGACAGCTCAGTGGACTCCATATGATCGACGTAGGTAACGACAACGGGCTTAGATGCTTCGTCCATCGCATCACTTTCTCGATAAAAGCGAACCTTCTGGCCTGTGTCGTTCCGCAACGAAAAGGCGACTCGGTCGCCGCTTTCGAGAAGCCTCGACGTTTCGTGAAGAACAGACGTTCCTCCAACAGAATCTGCCAGGACAAGCTGGCTTCCTACTACAGACGCCTTCGCCTCTGGACTGGGATCGTCGTTTGAGGGAGAAGGGCTCGTCTGCATCCCAAATGTTTCGCGGATGAGGCCATCAAAGGCGCCGATTACCTCGTCCAGGATCAAAAGCAGAGCACCCGAGACATTCAGATGAAGTGGACTATCAGAATTCAGATTAAGCCCGATGCCCCGGAATCGTGACTTTTCATACAGAGCGATGAATTCATAGGGTTCTAACAGGGGCTCCCAGCTTCTTGTCAATCCTAGCTTGAAGTAGTCAGCCCAGAAATGGCCTTCCACAATGACCTGCAAGTCTTCCGGCGGTGCTTCCCCACGCATGAGTTCTAAATCTGCCTCCTCGTGCGCAAATCGCGAAGCAGTTATCGAAACCGAAGCGATTGACAGAACCGCCACTGGAAGGTGCGGCCCGAGGACCGGGTCTAGAGCAAAGACCCTTAGATCCCCCACTGTAGCAACAATCGATACTGTCGGATCAGCCTCAAGGGAGTGCTGCGAAGGCTCCTCTTCCTCATCTATACCTATCATGTCCAACGCAGAAGGGTTGGTGTAGCCTCGGACGGCGTCCTCGAAGTTATGCGATGTGCTGTCTTCAACTAGCGTACTTTCCTCGTCTCCAGGGCTGGTAAACAGCAGCGAAAGAGCGGAGGTGACCGCTGGTAGCACTTCAATGATACACGTAAGCTCACAAACCTGCGGCCCCAAGAAGCGATTGGGCTCGTTGAGGGGGGAGCAAATCGTAGGAGGGACAAGAACCACAGGCGGAACGCAGACACGAGGCGAAGTGATGCCGCATGCATTAGGATTTGTGTAGGGGATCTGCAGAGAAATATCTTTGTGGTTGTGGAGGCCGTTGGCATCAATCCGGAGACCGAAGGATAACCCTACGATCAAAGATTTACCCTTGGGATCCCCTTCCATGAACACGTCCGTGGAGACGAATTTGTCGTCGTACAGCAAACTCAAATCGCAAGAAGCGCACTCTTGAGTGCCGTACTCGCCGAAGGTCGTGTAGCGATACCAAAATCCGCGGTCAGTAGCCAAGCGAAGACCCGGAGCCGAGTCGTCTAGAGAGTCGCAAGGAATAGAGAGGCGGGGATCAGTGAGCCAGAGGCGAAAGTCTTTCTCGGAAACCGAAAGCACGTCGACGCTTTCGCCTTGTCCTTTGTCAATCGTCTCTTCCATCAAGACAGGCGCCTCAAGATTTGGGTTTCCATAGGCTGGGTCGTTGAAGTAAGTAGAAATGAAATCCAGAAGCGTTGAAACAGACGAAAAGTCCGATATGGCGACGCGTCCCTTGTCCACCCCCAGCTGATAGATCGACCACCCTGGCACCATAAAAATACTAAACTGAAAAGCTTGTGGAAGCTTGACATTCGATAGCGTTTGAAGATTCGAATCGAGCCCAAATTCCAAGTCTGCCCACGACGCCGCCTTCCTTTGAAAGCTATCCGGCGAGCAAATATTTCCAGCAGATATCACCTTATTAATCGCCTTTGACTCATCAACAAGCAAGGCACCCGAGCTTCCAGTCCCAATCCTCATGATACCGAATTCGTCACTGGTGATATGGACGACGGCATCCGTAAACGCCAATCGTAACCCTTGCTCTCCTCCGCTCAATTTATCACCCAGACCATCAAAACAACGGAAAGACAACTGGCTTACGACAATTGCAGTCTCAGATGTCAGCTTGGACCTATCCTTGAGTCGATCTTTGAACTGTTCAGTACCATGCTCTGGCAATTCGTATGGTGTAGGAGCCTGTGGAGTAGACTGATTCGGGAACATCACAGCGGGTTCCTTCATATTTGAATACCAAACCGAAAGTAGCAGGCAAAAATGGGATTTGGATACATCTAGGCCAAATGGTTTTGGAGAAGTTCCAGGCTGACCGGTATGGAGATCAGTGATAAGAAGCCGCAAATACGGAGCGTAATCGATAAATATTTCCAACGACAGAACGTTTGCCGAGATCTCGCGCCAGCATCGGAGTGTCTTTTCCTTGTCTAGCATCAAATCTCCTTCCTCCTCCTCGGCCGATGAATGGTTTACAACTAAATGACGACGATAAACAGGTTTTCCGGTCGACGCCCTCCCGTCTATGGAGTAAAAGAAATGGAAAGATGG
>Ga0307981_1001653_pt1 | contig 19462 bp, 14 predicted proteins | sample OrgLakmetagen987_FD_201849 | JGI IMG/M metagenome (GOLD analysis project Ga0307981, IMG submission 201849) | Saline water microbial communities from Organic Lake, Antarctica - #987 | ecosystem: Environmental > Aquatic > Non-marine Saline and Alkaline > Saline | place: Antarctica: Organic Lake... | reverse complement strand
ACTATTTCCAACATCTACGGCCAACGTAACTTCATCTCCGGGGCCTGAGGGCCCGGGATCATCTTCTATTTGACAGCCTGAAACAAACAATGCCAGAGCGCATACGATTGTGAAGAAGCGATGGGAGGCTGACCTTGCAAAAATTCTTTCCATGATGTTGTATTTGAGAGCATGTTGGGACTTCAGTAATCGGTCTGTCCCGGTGCACCGGGACACTTTTCGAATAGAAGACCAAAACCCCAACACGCTCGTAAGCAGGGAAGATACAAAACAGAGCTGAGCTTACCCAGCCTCTTTGTGGTCAGGTTTTGGGCTTCCATAATCTCCCGTATGCGCCGGGCCATATCCACCTGACGGCGCACAAAGATTTTGACGCCTTCGGGCACTTCCTGAATTCAGAACAATATTTACTCGCTCTCGCCGCATCAGCACATCTCCGACAGGCTGCAGGCTATGCTCGTTCTTCGCGCCTTGCCTGGTGCAGAAATAGCTCGCCTGAAATGAAGACCTTATTTTTCGCTGAACCCTAAGAGCAGTACGCAAACATCATTTTTTGTACTTATCGGGAATTTCAATCCACTTCATTCATATAAACCTCACCGGCTTTCATAACGAATACAACGTTTTCAATCGTAGAGACAAAATCATTGATAATATCTCCTTTTACGGCTATTATATCCGCATAGGCTTGAGGGGATATATGACCAATTTTATTTTCTTTTTTTAATTGGACTGCCGATATATAAGTGCTGGACTGTAGTATACCTAAAGGCTCCATTCCTGCTTCAAAATAATACCTGAACATATCTTTTGATGATTGTCCCCGAGATACCTTTATATCTGTATAGTTGTCAGAACCGGCTACAATCACGACTCCCTTTTCAATTGCCCTGCTTAGTCTATCCTCCAATTTATTGAGATAATTATCGATCCAACCTACCTCACTCTCTTTATAGCCGGCAAGCCTGGTATAGGTTTTCATGTAAGCTCTACTGTTTTCTGTTGGCACTAAAAAAACCTGCTTTTCCGCCATTTTGATTAAAGTCGTATCTGCCAAATTAAATCCGTGCTCAACTCCGTCAACGCCGGCTTCGATTGCATTCCAGGCCGATTGGTTGGTAACACAGTGAGCCGTAACGGTTAAATTGTAGGTGTGCGCGGTTTGAACAATTGATTTCATTTCCTCTATAGTCAAATAGGTTTTGTTCGGAATATTGTCAGCGCAAATTTTAATTAAGTCTACATTTTGGTTAACGTGCTCCCGGACTGCATTTTTAGCATCTTCCGGACTTTTTATTATCCGATATTCTAAATCGATTATATCCTGGTGTTCGGGTAGCACCCCATAAATTTGCCCGCCGTTTGCAGCCAGAATAGGGCCAGAAGCAAAAATACGCGGACCTTCCACCGTTCCTTCATTGATGGCATCCCGAAGTGCCACATCAAGATACCTACCAGAGTTTCCAAGATCCTTGATGCTGGTTATGCCTTCGCTTAAATAACTTTTGGCTCTTTTAAAACCACGGAGCACCCTCAATGCATCGGGCTCCATGGTTAAAGACTGAATACTGTGTTCTGCAAAATCTTCGTTAGCATCCTGAGCAAAAAGCACGTGGGTATGGGCGTCTATTAGTCCGGGAAGAACCGTGTATTCCGTTAAATCAATTGCTTGATTATTTTCGGGTAAAGATTCAAATTCACCAATAGATACAATTTTTGTCCCCTGAATTTGTATAAGCTTATCCTTTAGCAGCTTATTGTCTTTGCTGTCGTATAAGAAGCCGGCTTTTATGTAGGTGCTGTTTTGTTGCCCTGTTAACTCTCCTTGGGAAGCAATAACGATGGCCAATAGCAATAGTAGGACTCTGAGCATGTCTTTGTTTTTTAGCGCGGGAGGTATTCTGGTAAAAGGTTAGTTCCTTACGGTGAATTATTCAACTCTAATTAGAAGCGGGAAGTTTCAATATCATCTCTTCACCCAATGTCAATCCGTCGACGTGCCCGGCAACTTCATTATCCGTAGTCTTTACATGAATGTGCATATAGGTTTTCCAGCGCACCAAGTGCGTATAGATTTTGGGTATTTTCAAAGTCGGAAAGATTGGCTTGAGCCGAAATATCACCTTTGTGCATCATATTTTTCAAGGCACCGAAATATTCAACCTTGAAAGGAGCTGAATCGCCGTTGGAGGTGCCAGATTTATTAATGGAGGTATCACAGGAAAATAGAAAAAGTGGAATTGCGATAATGGTTATTGCGTATCTCATATTCTGGTTTAGCGTGTTAGGATTTGTGAAAGTATAGCTTGCTGGACTATATACTATCTTCCTGGTTGTCTTTTATTGCGTGCTGTTGTCTTTTTGAACAATAGTAGCCGGATTGACCATCTGGAAAAGTCCTGCCTGATCCGCGGCCAACTGCGAATCAGCCAGCCGTAAATTCACGCAGCCCCCCTCTGCTTATCGCTGATACTTCGATGCGTTTGCCCTGATGGTCAATACGATATACCCGTCCTTTTGGTAAAGTTTTATATCTTATTGCTGTTTGTACATATTTTTTTCAGTTTTAGAGCATGTTAGTAAATGGATCACAAGCCGTGTGCGTTTTACCCCTCAATTTCACAGTAGCTCAAATCTGCAGCATGAAAACAACCTATAGGCTACGTTATTTAAGGATATTTCTCTATTTTGATCATTGCACAATACCGGCTTCATTAAAGTCTGAAATATGAAAACTCATCAACTCCTACTCGGTAAGCAAAAAATTCCTGATCATTTTGACTTGCAGGGTCTCCAACCCCAATTATTTCTGGTTTTTGGCGGATCGAAAATCCTCGTGGACCATCCCGCGCTTCCGGCTTTGCGCGAGCAATTTCCGGAAGCAAAATTTGCCGGTTGTTCTACGGCTGGTGAAATTAGCGGTACCAGTGTAAATGACGATACGCTCAGCATCACTGCTGTGGAATTCGAAAAAACCCGCATTGAGCTGGTCAAAACCGGCGTTGCCGATAAGGCAGACAGTGACGAAGTGGGGCGTACGCTCATCAAAAAAATCCCCACTGATAAGCTCAAGCACATTATGGTATTTTCTGATGGACTGAATGTAAACGGTACCGAGCTGGTGCATGGGATGCGCGCGGTTTTACCGGAAAGCGTAGCCGTTACGGGCGGATTAGCCGGCGACGGTGCGGACTTTCAGAAAACTTACGTCATAGCGCCCGACGGCTCTGTACAGGATAAAATTGCCGTAGGTCTCGCCCTGTACAATCCGGATCTTAAAGTGGGCTACGGCTCGCTCGGAGGTTGGGATACCTTTGGTAAAGAGCGACGAGTAACCAAGTCTGAAGCCAATGTGCTTTACGAAATCGATAGTCAACCCGCCCTGGAGCTTTACAAATCATTTCTGGGAGATCAGGCGGAGGGCCTTCCTGCCTCTGGTTTACTCTTTCCCCTGAGCATGCGCATCAATGAAGACGACCCTCCGATTGTGCGCACTATCCTGGCTGTAGATGAAGATAACCAGAGTCTCACCTTTGCTGGCAATATTCCCAAAGGGGCTTATGTGAAGCTTATGAAGGCCAATATCGACCGGCTGATAAACGGCGCTGAAGGCGCGGCGAAAGTGAGTTTTGAGAAAGGTAGCAAGCCAGAGCTGGCAGTGCTGATAAGTTGCGTGGGTCGTAAGCTGGTGCTCAAACAATTGGTAGAAGAAGAGGTGGAAGCCGTGCAGGAAGTGATCGGTGAGCAAGCTTGCATCACCGGGTTTTACTCCTACGGTGAAATCGCACCCTTTCTGCAAAATACCACTTGCGAATTGCACAACCAAACAATGACCATAACTACATTCAGTGAATGAAGGGCATAGATAATTACCACCGGCTGCTGAAAAGGCAGATCAAAAAACATCTGCCGGAAGGTTGCCAAAAAGACGAGTTAATTCCTTTTTTGAACTCCGTCAACGAGGCCTACTTTGACTTTGACCGCGACATCGCACAGATTGAAAACACGCTGGAGCAGAGTAGCCGCGAGCTTTTTGTGGTCAATCAGGAATTGCGCAAAAACGTAGAAAGTAAAGAAGCTGAAGCCGAGCGATTGCGCATCCGGATTGAATCCATCGTAAACAGCGTAAAAGACGTGGTATTCCAAACGGATGCCGAAGGCCACTGGACCTATCTCAATCCCGCCTGGGAGATCAATACCGGCTATAAGGTCAAAGAGTCTATTGGTCAAAGTTTTATCGATTTCATCGACCCTGAGCATAAAGAGAATAGCAAAGAAATCCTTAGCGGGCTGATTAAAAATAAGCAGGATTCTACGCGCTACACCATCCGCTACATCACCAAGGGTGGCGAAAAACGCTACACGGAAGCTTTTGTGAATCTCAACCTCAGTGGACAGGGTGAAGTTAAAGGATTCTCAGGAACGCTCACCGATGTAACCGAACGCATCAAGGCTCAGGAAGAACTGAAGCGCCTTGCTCTGGTGGCCGAAAAAACCGATAATATCGTTTTTATAAGCGATGCCCAGGGCCGCATTGAATGGGTAAACAAAGCCTTCGAAACTTTTACAGAGTACAGTTTTGAGGAGGCAGTGGGAAAAACCGCTTCCGAACTGATGCATGGCGAGAACACTTCGGATGCCAGCATTAAAGCGAAGGACCAGGCCCTGGCTAATCATCAGTCGTTTTCAGGGGAAATTTACAAATACAGCAAATCGGGCAAAGGTTTCTGGCTATCGGTATCGATTACGCCTATCAAAGACAAAGACAATCAGCTAGAGGGTTTCATTGCCATCGAGCTGGATATTTCTGACAAAAAGAGCGACGAGCAAAAGCTGGAAGAGGCCCGCAAAACGTTGGAATTTGCGCTGGAAGGCAACGGCTACGGCACCTGGGATTGGGTGGTGCCCGAAGATAAAGTCAGCTTCTCAAGAGTATGGAAGTCCATGCTGGGTTATGCGGAGCACGAAGTGGCCGATGCCTTCTCATCCTGGGAGAATCTCGTTCATGACGACGATCTGGAAGATGCCAAAAATGAGCTGCAACGCTATTTAAATGGAGAGGCAGATCAATACCGGGCCGAATTCCGAATGCGCACCAAATCCAATGATTACCGCTGGATACTGGCTCAGGGAAAGGCTGTAAGGCTACAGAACGACGGCAGCCCCTATCGCATAGTAGGAACGCATCAGGATATTACGGATAGAAAAAACTCGGAGCAGAAACTCACCAACTACGCCCTGCAGCTGGAAAAGATTAACGCCGAGCTGGATAAGTTTGCCTACATAGTCTCACACGATCTCAAGGCACCACTACGCGGCATCAACAACCTCTCCGAATGGATTGAAGAAGACCTCGGGGAGAATATCGACCCCGACATCAAAGAGCAGATGAATTTACTGCGTGGACGGGTACGCCGAATGGAGAACCTGATCAATGGCATACTGGAGTACTCCCGGGTCGGCCGCATTGGTGGAAAGCAGAAAAAAGTAGAGGTAGGTGAACTCATACAGGGAGTTGTCGACTCATTGCAACCCGATCCAAAGTTCGAGTTTAAGATCAATCCCGATATGCCCACCTTGCACACCGAAGAAATAGCGCTGGAACAGGTTTTTACTAACTTTATCAGCAATGCCTTAAAATACAACGATTCGGAAAAACCCATTATCGAAATAGATGTAAAACGGGGCACAGACTTTCATACCTTTAGTGTTTTGGACAACGGTTCCGGTATTGAAGAAGATTTTAAGGAAAAGATTTTTGAGATATTTCAAACACTGCAAGCCCGGGATAAAGTGGAAAGTACCGGTGTAGGCCTGGCCATTGTTAAAAAGATTATCGAGGATAAAAACAGTCTGGTTTGGATGGAGTCAGAACCCGGAAAATTCACCAAATTTATCTTTACCTGGCCGGCCGAATGATACAAAGCAAATTTTTCTAACCTATGGAGAAGGAAAGAGTGATTAATATTCTACTGGTAGAAGACGACGAGGTGGACGTGATGAATGTGAAGCGAGCTTTTCGTAAAAACAACATTTCCAACCCCCTGATGGTGGCACATAATGGCCAGGAGGCGCTGGAAATTTTACGGGACGAAAGCAAACCCATTCCACGCATCATACTTCTGGATTTAAACATGCCCCGCATGGGCGGTATTGAATTCTTGAAAGAACTGCGTGCCGATGAGGAGCTCAAGAATCTCACCGTATTCGTGATGACCACCTCCAACGAAGACAGTGACAAAATTGATGCCTACAACCTAAACGTAGCCGGGTATCTTTTAAAGCCACTTTCCATGGATCGCTTTGTAAGCGCCGTGGCCACCTTAAATAATTATTGGACGCTTTGCGAGTTTCCGGAATAAATTGAATACAGCCTATGACCTACCGAGTGCTGCTTGTCGATGACGACGATATAGATGTAAGAGCTTTTAGAAGAGCCCTTAAGAAAACCGGACTGGATTTCATCACTGAAGTAACGGACTCTGGAATTAAAGCCCATGAATTGGTGAAGCGCCATCATTTTGATTGTATTTTCCTTGACTTCCAACTTCCGAAAACTGATGGCCTCACCCTGCTCAAAGAGATGAAGGCTTCCGGCGTTGATTGCCCCATTACCATAATTACCTCCCAGGGTGATGAAAATCTGGCTGTGGAAATGATGAAGGAAGGGGCTTTTGATTACTTCACGAAAGACGAGGTACGGCCCGAAAAACTCCACAAAATACTCAACAACGCCCGTACTTTCAACCAGCTCATCACCGAACGGCAGGAAACTCAGCGCAAACTGGCACGTAGCAGCCAAAATCTGGCCGAAGCGCAGGAGCTGGCGCAGCTCGGATCATGGGAGTACGAAACCAAAAACAACAGTACCGGCTACTGGTCTGATCAGGCTTACCAGATCCTGGGTGTGGACCCCAGTCAGGTAATGCACCCCACCCTGAAAGATTTTACCGCAACCCTCCACCCCACGGATCAAAAGGAGGTGCGCAAGGTGATTGATGAAGTTATAGACCAACACAAGTCCAAAGAACTGGAATGTCGCTTGCGCTCCGATGAAGGGGAAAAATGGATATTCCTGCGCGTTCGCGCGATGCCTGATCAGCACGGATTGATAGACCGCATTGTGGGCTCCGTATTGGATATCACCAAGACCAAACTGGCAGAAGAAGAATTGCGCAAAGCCAAATTGCAGGCGGAAGAGGCCGCCGTGGCCAAATCGGATTTTCTATCCAACATGAGCCACGAAATTCGCACCCCCATGAATGCTATTCTGGGCTTAACGGAGCTCCTGCTCAAAGACGAGCTCCCCGAAAAAGCCATGGAAAACCTGAAACTGATCCAGTATTCCGCTGACAATCTGCTGGTGATCATCAATGATATTCTGGACTACTCTAAAATTGAGGCCGGCAAAATTCAATTCGAAAATATTGCCTTCAACCTTCGCCACGTGATGAAAAACCTGGTGAGCATGCTCCAGTTCAAAGCCGATAGCAAAGGTATTGGTATTACCCGCGAAATTGACGAGGAAATACCGGAAATCCTGATTGGCGATCCGTACCGGTTCAATCAAGTTATCCTTAACTTATTGAGTAATGCCATCAAATTTACCAAAAAGGGCGAGGTTTGCATTACAGCCAACTGCCGGAAGGTGGAAAACGAAATTGCCCATATTGAAATCGGGGTAAAGGATACCGGTATCGGGATTCCAGAACACAAACTCAAAACAATTTTTGAAAGTTTTACCCAGGCCTCCACCAACACCACACGTACTTTTGGCGGCACGGGTTTGGGATTATCCATTACCAAGAGGCTTATTGAAATGCAGGGTGGAAAACTGCATGTAAAAAGCGAGTACGGCAAGGGCAGTCATTTCTACTTCCAACTGCATTTCCCAATAGGCGAGCAAGTGGCCCGCGAAGAGGATACGGAGGTAGCCGACATTGGCCAAAGCCTGGCGGATATCCGCATTTTAGTAGCGGAAGACAATCTGGTAAACCAGATACTTATCAAAAAAGTACTGGACGACTGGGGCGTAATCACCACTATTGCCGGAAACGGCAACGAAGTGCTCAAAGAAGCAACCACCGGCCATTACGATATGATATTTATGGATTTGCACATGCCGGAAATCAGCGGATACGATGCTACCGATAAAATTCGCGCCATGAAGGATCCTGCAATAAATCAGGTGCCGATCATCGCACTTACCGCAGATGTGATGCGTGAAACCAGAGAACGGGTGCTCAATTCCGGTTTTAATGATCTCATCACCAAGCCTTTCAAAAGTAAAAAGCTGCGCGTGATGATCAACAAACACCTTCAAAAGGTCGAGAAATAATTTATCGTGGCATAACCAATGGATTAAGATTGTAGCTACCACTAAACAAAGCCCCCTCAACAGCGGTTTTTCCAGAAAACAAAACCAACTATGGAAATGCAATACCGCCGCCTTGGAAATTCCGGGCTACAGGTCAGTGCGCTCTCCCTGGGCTCCTGGCTTACTTTTGGAAAGCAGATCAGTGATGAGGTGGCCGAAGGGCTAATGGTGGCTGCCTACGACCGCGGGGTCAATTTTTTCGATAATGCCGAGGCCTACGCACGGGGGCAGTCAGAAATTGTGATGGGCAAGATACTGGCGAAGCAAAACTGGGACCGCAGCTCTTACGTGGTGTCCAGTAAGGTGTTCTTCGGGGACGGCGGCAAAAAGCCTAATCAGACCGGGCTGAGCCGTAAGCATATTTTTGAGGCTTGCCACGCTGCCCTGCGGCGGCTGCAGGTGGACTACCTGGATCTCTTCTTTTGCCACCGGCCGGATAAGAATACGCCCGTGGAGGAAACCGTATGGGCCATGAACCACCTCATCCAACAGGGAAAAATACTCTATTGGGGCACTTCGGAATGGTCGGCACAGGAAATCATGGAGGCCCACATGGTCGCTCAGCGCCTGAACCTGATCGGGCCAACGATGGAACAGCCGCAGTACAATATGTTACACCGGGAGAAAGTGGAAGTGGAATTCAGCCAAATTTATAAAACGGTTGGACTAGGCACGACTATTTGGTCTCCGCTGGCCTCTGGTGTCCTGACTGGCAAATACCTGGATAAATTTCCTGAGGGCACCCGCCTGGGCATGGAAGGGCTGGAGTGGCTGAAAGACCTGAGCCTGACGGAAGAACGGCTGGAAAAAGTGCGCGGGCTAAGCAAAATTGCGGAGGAACTGGGTACAAGTATGCCCAAACTGGCCGTCGCCTGGTGCCTCACCAACCCCAACGTAAGTACAGTAATCCTGGGCGGCTCCAAAGTCCATCACCTCGAGGAAAATATCGATGCCCTGGAATTGGTGCCTCAGCTGACGGATGAAGTACTCGAACAGATAGAAGAGGTCTTGCAGAATAAACCTAACCATCCTCCACTATAAATCATCCCGCCCGCAACTCCGGAGCCTTACTGCCGATCAACGTCAGTAAGGCTTCAATGTCTTCCTTTTCCGTATGCGGATTGGTCAGTGTTACCCGGAGGTATAATTGGCCATTGAGCTGGGTCTGTACGATGTAAAACCGCCCGTCTTCCAGCAGGTATTGCCGGATGGCAGCATTGAGCCGGTTCTGTTCTTCCAACAGTGCGCCCGCCGTCAGGTAACGAAAGCAAACGATGTTGCAGGCCGGGGGTACCGCGAGCTCAAAATCCGGGTGGGCACGGACCAGCCCGGCAAAAATGGCCCCGTTGTCCATGACCTTTTCCAGATAAGCTTCCCAAAGCTCAAAACCGTAAGTGCGCAGCAAGGTATACACCTTTACGCCCATCATCAGCTTGGTACATTCGAAAGTGCGCTTGGCCAGATTGTACCATTCCTTTTCTGACTGCCCTTCCCACAGGTACTGTGCCCGCTGACTGAACGTCCGGTAGCTGTCGTCTCCTTCCCTGAAAATCAATGCCGTTGCCAACACGGGCGTCAGGAGCATTTTGTGAAAATCCATTGCCACGGAATCCGCACGCTCCAGTCCGGCTACCACGCCCCGGTGTACCGGTGAAAGGGCAAGCGCAGCGCCATGCGCACCGTCTACATGAAGCCACAGCTGCTCCGCTGCGCAAAAGTCAGCCAGCGCATTCAGGTCGTCAAAGGAACCGGTGGAGGTGGAACAGGCACTGCCTACCAGGGCAATAACTTCCATCCCCTCGGCACGGGCTTTCTCCAGATAATCCGGTAATAAGTCGTGCCGCATCCGAAACTGCTCATCAACCGGTACTTTTATAATCCCGGCTTCCCCCCACCCCATTATTCGAACCGCCCGGTCTACACAGTAATGTGCTTCTTCGGAAACCATCAGCGCCAAGCGGGTGTCCTGCTGCCCGGCCGTCCATACCGCCTGCTTACTTTTTACAGCGCGGGCAGCAAGCAGTGCCGTAAGGTTGGCGAGTGTGCCGCCGGAAGTCAGCACGCCATCGGCTTGTTTGCCGAAGCCCATCCTTTGGGCGACCTCCCCTATTACCACCTGCTCTATGGAGGAAGCTGCCATGCCCATCTCGTAAATGGCCATACCGTTGTTCAGCAGGCCATCCACCAGACTGCTAAGGGCAACGAGGGGCGCCGGCGGGCAAACCTGATGCCCCATATAGCGGGGGTGCTGCAACTGAACGCTGTGGGCTAATATTTCTTTGAAAAAATCTATTGGAGTTCCTGAACCGTCGGCGAGATCAGCCTTCCAGAAACCGGCAGATTCCGAAGGGGGGCGGTAAGGGATCGCCAAAGCCTGCCGGTCTTGCACTTCCTGTAGATGATCAGCCAGGAGGTCGATCAGCTGATGCCCGATTTCCCGAAAGGTGTCCGGGCTGTAAGCGGATTTTAGGAGATCTAAATTAGGTATCATGCCGGTTGCGCTCTTACAATATCAGTGCCGTCCACGATTTCCAGCTCGTAGTGCTCCGCTTGTACCGAAAAGGCACGGTAATATTCCTTTTTAGCATACCTGAGAAAGTCTGCTTTAGCTTCGGTTTTGACTAAGTTGAGTGTGCAGCCACCAAAGCCACCGCCCATCATCCGGGCACCGGCGACGCCTTCATGGTCTTTGGCCAGCTCGACCAAGAAGTCCAGCTCCCGGCAACTGACTGCATATTCCTTACTGAGGCCCTCGTGGGTACGCAAGAGGAGCGCGCCCAGTTCCTCCATCTTTCCATCTGTGAGCAGCTCCATGGCCTGATGCAGGCGCTCGTTCTCTTCGATGACGTACCGGCAGCGCTGAAAAACGATATCCGTCATATCAGAGCGGCACGCTTCCAGTTGTTGCAGGGAAACATCCCGAAGTGACTGTACATCCCCGTACTGCTGTTGCACGGCGGCGGCGCCCTCCCGGCACTCCCGGACCCGGTCTTTATAAGCCGAATTGGCCAGGGCATGCGAGACACCGGTATTGATCAGTAGCAACTCGTACCCGCCCAGGTCGAGCGGCACATACTCGTACTGTAATGACCGGCAGTCGAGCTTAATGGCCTGCCCGCGCTGCCCCATAAGGCTGGCAAACTGATCCATAATTCCGGAAGGGACGCCCAAAAAGTTATTGGAGGAACGCTGAGCCAGCTGGGCAAGCTCCTGACGGCTTTTCTGCAAGTTGAATAAGCTGCAAATGCCGAGGGCAAAACCCGCTTCCAGGGCAGCGGAGGAGCTCATGCCAGACCCGATGGGCAGGTCACCGCCGAAGACGACATCGACCCCTTCGAGCAAAATGCCTTCCTGCTGCAGCTGGTCCAGAATGCCCATCAGGTAGTTGGCCCACGATTTCTCCGACTTCTGAATGTCGCTCAGGGAGAATTGGTAGGAATCATTGATATCTAGGGCGTGGAAGTTACATTCGTTGGTCCCGTTCTCCGCTATCGCAAAGTAGATGTATCTATTGATAGAGGCCGGAAGGACAAAACCTTCGTTATAGTCGGTATGCTCCCCTATAATATTGATGCGCCCGCAACCCTGGACCAAGAGGGGCTGTGAGGAAAATTTTTCGCTAAAAGCGCTGGCTATTTTGTCAAGGGTATTCATCCCGATTTTTGCTGCAAGATATAGAACTCCTGGTCATAGATTAAAAGATGGGCACGAAATTTTGCTCCGTATTAATTCAGGAGTTCTTTTAGAAACTGTACGGCACGATATTCCGACCAGGCATAGGGTTTATGCGCCAGGCTAAAGCCCACATGGCCACCGGTCTCTGGCATCTCCAGGTATATTTTGGGATGCGTCCTGCACAGGGATACCGGAGAACAGGCCGGCGGCAGGATGGGGTCATTGACGGCATTGACGAGCAGAATGGGGCGGTCTGTTCCGCTCATGAAGTTTTTGGCAGAAGCCTGCCGGTAGAAATCAGCAGCATCCTTATACCCGCCCAGCGGTGCGGAATAGTGCTCGTCAAAATCCCGCCAGTGCGCTATCTCGCTGAGTTTGCTCAGGTCGAGCCGGTCCGGAAAATGTGCCGCTTTCTCCGTGACCTTTTTGCTCAGGCTTTTAAAAAAACGGCGCTTGTAGAATCCGTTGCCAGGCAGCTCGAGGGCATCAACGCTGGCTTTCAGGTCGCAGGGAGAAGAAAAGGCGATGCCCCCGATAACCGGTGCGGGCACCTCTTTACCGTGAACGCCCAGGTACTTCATCAATATGCTCCCGCCCATACTGAATCCAATCAGCAAAACCCGCTCGTAGTTTTTGGTCTGCAACGCATGGTTTATCACCTCCCCGATATCGCCAATTTCGCCGTGGTTGTAAAGCCGGAAACGCCGGTTCATTTCACCGGAGCAGGAACGGCAATTCCAGGCCAGCACATCCCAGTTTTCTTCAGAGAAACGGTTGGCCATGCCCATCATATAGTGCCGGGAGCTGTTGCCCTCCAGTCCGTGGGACAACAAAACGAGGTTGCGGCTGCCGTTGTCCACCCAGTCCAGATCCACAAAGTCACCATCAGATAAGGTCAGGCGCTCCCGCTCATAATCGGTTTGCACCCGCCGGAAAATAGCAGGCAGCACCGTCTGTAGGTGCCCGTTGAACTGATAGCCCGGAGCCCGCTTGTAGGTTGATTGCTTAATCAGTGGCATCTTCTGAAGCCGTTGTATGGTATTCGAAAGAGGCGCGCTCCGGCGACAGGGCCGCTGTGCGCTTGTTTTCTGCAACGATAAAGTACTGTATAGGCTCGTCAATATTGGTATAGGGAACAACAACACCATAAATTTGGTCCGCCTCCATTTCATCCCCGCTTGCGCCATCGTCCAGCATTTCTACAGCGCGAAAGTTGCCTTTGGTGTCATTGCGGTAGAAGAGCCAGGCCCGGGTGGCGCCCTCCAGCCGGGTGGCAAATATGGCTTCCTCTCCCAGATCAATATACTCTATGGTATCAATCTTCGGGGGTTCATACCCCACCAAAGGGTGGTTCTTCAGGTATTTCGTCCGGGGTTCCATCAGCTCTTTGATGCCTACAATTTTAACTTTGTTGGCCCGCGCTGATTCATACAGGTTTTTCTCAAAAGCTTCCACATTGTACAGCTTATTGGTATCTGCTTTGACGTAGGGCCGGATCCGTTCCTGCATCTGCATGGCTTCGTACAAATAGGTGCTGTCGGCAAAAAAGTCCTGCACGATGGTACGGATATGCGCCACATACATTTTCCGGTACAGGTCGTTGCCCAGCAGTTGCGTAATCAGTGGGCGCTTTTCGTTTTTCTGCTTGTAATGGGTAAACGGGCTTAGCGTTTGCATGTCTTCCAATCCAAGCGGCTTACCTAACCCATCGTACCGAAACCCACCAAAAGACAGGTTGAGGTCCCAGATAATAGGGTGGAACACGCCTTCTTCATCCTGGTAGAGGTAGTAGTTGTGGCAGAACCGCCCGGTGTAACTATCCAGGTTGACCAATGTGATATTAAAGGCCAGCATCCAGAGGGCTTCATCAACCGCCAGCACGGAGTCGATCTTTTCCGGATGGTTGTTGAGGATATCCGTAAGACTGACCAGCTCGGCCCATCCGGAATCCGATTTGATCTCGTAATTCCCCATGTAGCATTCAGGGTCGGGGCCGAGGTACTGCAGTGAGGACTTCTCCCCTTTTGCACACCCTTCGGGCGGCTCATGGCTCCAAACCGGATCGCACTTAAAGAGCACCCCCGTCTCATCTTCATAATCGCCGCCGAAGAAACGCTCGAGCAGTTCCTCGTCCACCGATTCGGTATTGTTGTAAAGCCCAAAGTATTCGTCGTTGATAAATACGCGGACATAGTTGGCGCGCGGAGACACCATATATCGATTGGCAATCTTATAGGATAAAGCCTCCCGCAAAAAAGAAGGGTCCCGGAAGACGTTGCTCAGTTTCAGCTTATCATAGCCACCGGGCATCTTTTTGTCCTTGTTCGTCTCATTAACATCAATATTAAAAGGCAGCTTGGCATAATCGTTTTTGCGGACATTGAAGTACGAACTATTGCCCTTGTAGCGTATGCCTGCGCCCTCGTAAGTCTCACCGGCAAACTTGACCGTTGCGATAAGCCGCTGGTCGAGCCCGGCCTGCTTGAGGGAGTCCAGAATATCATCCCAGTTCTCCTCTTCAAAATAAATGCGGACCTGCCGTACCGAATCCGGATTATAGATATCAAGGTCTTCCTCCTGTGCCAGGACAGCGCATGCCAGAACATGGGTAAGGAAAATAAGAAAGGTAAGTCGTTTCATGGTATGTTATCCATTGAGCTCAATCAAAGAAAAATTGCGAAGCAGGCAGTACAAGTGCCCTGCTTCGCAATCCGGGAATTCCTAACAGCAAAAGTTTAATTATTGAGCTCTTCCAGCGTAGCGGTATGCTGCTCAAACATATAGCGGGAAGGGCTAAAGTTGGCGGCACGGACATTCTCGGCGTAGATGTAGTATTCGATTTCGGTAGCGCCGCCTTCAGGCTTTACAATCGCACCAAAGACATCATCCCCGGCTTCCCCATCATTATGCCGGCCATCATCTGCCATTTCCACTGCTTTGAAAGGCATCTTGCTGTTGTGGCGGTAGAACAAGGTCACTTCCGTTGGGAATTTCTCCACAGTTGCCTGAATCTTGAACTCCGTCACCCGTTCGGCAGAAAACTGTTCCCGGGAGCTTACCGTCACATCACCAATCTTAGGCGGGATGACGGCCAAAACCACATCCCCTTTAAGGTAATCGGTACGGGGCGTCATCAGTTGTTGCAGCCCAGGAATACGGCTGCGCTTGCCAATGGTCTCCGCCAGGCTGTTGTCAAAGTCTTCCATGGAGTAGTAGCGGTTCTTATCCGCCTTAAAGTCCTCGCGAATAAGCGCTTGCAGTTCTTTGACCCGCTCGAGGTACTGATCCTTGCGGAACACCTCATTGACGATCGTCCGAATGTGGTCGAGGTACATTTTTTTGTAGTGCTCATTCTTCAGCAGCTGGCTGATCAATGGTTTGTCCGCGTTGCTAACATGTTGCAAAGGGTCCATTTGCTGGAGGTCCTTGAGCTTCAGGTCTGAGCCCACACCCGTATTTTTATAACTTCCAAAGCACAGGTTCAGGTCGAATACAATGGGGTTAAAGCGCCCCTGATCATCGCGGTAGAGGTAGTAATTTTCGCTGTACCGGCCGGTGTAGCTGCTGAGGTTGGTGAGCACGTTATTGTACGCCAGCATCCAAAGCGCCTGGTCTACATTCAGGGCCCGGTATACTTCATCCGGCTTTTTGTTGAGCAGATAGGTTAGCTCGATGAGGTCATCCCAGCCACTTTCGGAAAGGAGCTGGAAGTTGTGGAGGTAACACTTAGCGCTTTCGTCAAACTGGAGCGTGCCGTAGACATCCGCTTTGCAACCGCTGGGTTCATCTTCTACCAGGTTGGGGGCGCAGCGGATGAAAGTCCCCTCATCCGTACCGAAGTTACGGTTGAGGAAGGCATCATCAATCGGCTCTACATTAACGAATAAGCCATAGTACTCGCCGTTCACCATCACACGTGCGTAATTAGCCAGAGGGGCCGGCATGTACCGGCGGGCAATTTCGTACCCAAACACTTCGCGCACCATACTTGGATCACGCAGTGCACTGGACAGCTTCACACTGCCCCGCCCCTGATAATTTTGCTCTTTATCTATATAGTTGAGCTTAAGGTATAAGCTGTTTCGCTTATTGCCCGGCTGGAAGGAACGGCTTTCGCGGTAACGCACCCCGATATCGTCAAACTTTTGCCCATTGATCTCCACGGTGCCGAACAGCAGCCCATCGCCATTGAAACGCAGGGAATCCAGCACATAGCGCCAGTTTTCCTGCTCAAATTTGACTTTTATTTCCTGAATGGTCCCGGTATCGTAAAAATCTGAAGTATCATCTTGAGCCCAAAGTGTTGTGTAAGCCCCGAAGCAAAAAATGCTTAGTAGGATCAGCGTTGTTTTTTTCATATTGAAGGTGTGATGTGATTTTCAGGATTTTATTACAGGTATATTCACCAACGGCTGCTCAGCGCCGACAAATTATACTTTTTCCGTTGCAATGTTAAAAAAGTAACCAGATTTAGCCATTAAGTAGCTATTAATCAATTAGTTAGCAACAATTCTTCGAAAAGCTAAAAATAGCTTAAAAAAGTTGAGTTGAGTTGATAACTGACTTCAAAATAGACCTCTCAGCACTTCAGGGAACAAGCATAAGCCCCAAAAATAGACTTTTCCTTGATGCTGTTTTCATTGAGGTGAAAATAGACTGCAATCTACAAACATTAAGCAAAGTTTGAAAAAATACCACAGGCAAACATATTGCAAATAAATGCTTTTAAAAAAATGCAGCGTATGCGGTTCCGGCTGACCTGCGGACAAGATGGTGCTCCAGTGTAGTCAAGATCGACGTGCAGACCTGGATGGTCAACGACCGGTTCAAATCAGGAAACCTATTGATACTGAACGGTGAATGGCAGCAGGAAAGTACTGCAAGTACCAAATTACAACGTGGTCGGCACCAACGTCTACAGGAATGATCCGGACATGGCGACACCTGCGAGCGCCAGGTAGATATGAAGCTGCGACTGGAGCGCGGTACTGACAGCTTTAGACGTGGAAGCCATCAACGCTAAGAATCTAAACGTAGCGGTTGCCATCCATGTGAAGCCATACGAGCACAACCCTATCGAAGACCCGGAAGAGGTGGTGGCTATGCCCCTGATAATGCCCCAGGTGCAACGCTACTTAGTAGTGGCTCATAATTCTCTATTTTCGATAGCAATATTGGCGATGAAAATACGGAAAATATTATAGCGCTTTTCGAATGTAGGTGCGATGAAACGTGATACGATGGGAACGTGCTTTGGATAAAGAACTACACCCAAACCAACTTCTCCTCTTCTAACGCTCTTTCCCCGTCAAAACGTTAGGCTGTGAGCACTCCACCTCTAGCCACGCTGTAATCCAGGCAGCAAGCGTTAGGCGTTAGCAGAAAGCTACTGCACTACCGGCATCTACCATCGCCCGCACCAACTTCACCACGCCCGGACTGTCCGGCCCACGGTCAATGTAATCGCCTACGAAGACGACCTGCCGCTCCGGATGCTGGTAGGCGCCATTTTGTTTTTCATAGCCGAGCTTCTTCAAAAGAGCTTCTAAGCGGTCGGCGTGTCCGTGGATGTCTCCGATTAGGTCGATGGAGTTAGTCATATATTATAATTCTTAGCCTATTTCTCCGTATTCTTTTTTACCCATTCTGCGATACAATCAGCAATCTCCCGTTGCCATTTTCGCACCTCCTCTCCTATCGATAGATATAAAAGGCTCCCGTTCAACTCGGGCTTCTGATCAGGCAAAGGTGAAAAATATCCATCAACAACTTTGCCCGCCCCAGGATACACCAAAGCCGCCTTTTCTGCCTTATAATACTTCAGGTACACATACAACTGCCGCAAGTCATCCGGAGACGGGCCATACCCGTTGGGGCGTTTCCATTTAGTATCTAACACCACGGTTTGCGAGCCCCGTTTCAGTAAGATATCCGGGCGCATGCTTGAAGACCGCCCGTAGTCGGGCAGCCAGAACACCTTTTTGTTTTGAGCATGGACTTCAACCCCATTGGGCGCATGTTTGCGTAGGCTCACATAAACAAAGCGCTCCCAAAGCTGATTCATATCAAACATCAATGCCAGGACATCTTCCTGCCCTCTGCTGACGTCCGGGTGGTAATTGAGCAGTAGCATTTTGGCGATTTGCAGGGCGTTACGGTAAGGCTTTGTCTTCCGGTTGAAGGTGATCCGTTCGAACAAAGCTGGGTACACCTTAAGTCGGTCTTGCAACGGCCAATCGAGCAGTAACCGCCCAATACGGTGCTGCAACTGTGAATGGGTATTGATGCGTTCAAGCAGCAGCAGGGCTTCATAGAGAATCTGATGCAGCAGATGCCTGCGGTCGTAGGTAGTATGCCGCACGTAGAAACGCTCCCGGTGCACCAGGTTCTGATTGAGGTGCTGCGCAAACTGCAGGCTCCCCTTCAGTGCCATACGGTTGCCGGTGGTTTGGCGGTACTGCTTGACCAGGCCGCGGTGCAAGAGCTGTTCCATCTCGGCAATCAGCAGCTCGAAGTAGAGGTCGAGTACAGAATTGGGCTTGATCCTCAGCTGGCTGGAGCTCGTGTTTTCCACCCGCAGGGTACCGGTCGCCCGCAGCATATCGATGAGGCGGGCGCGCCAAAGCTTCTCCCCATCGTCTTTGTCTGCCTTGGGCAGCACCTCGATGAGCCGCCTGCCAACCTGCAATACGCCTACGTACTGATTGAATTTAATGCCGCTGTGGATTAGGGAGTAGTAAGGGACTCCCTTTTCTCCGTGATGCGATTGCAGTTTCCGGAGCCTCCTCACGGAATTGAGGTACTGGGCGTTCTGGAGGTATTGAAGATTCTGCTACTTCCTGATAAAGGATATTGCGCTGTTTCAATTCCCAAAAGCACCTTGCAGTTGCTTTTATATCCACTGCCGCATCGTGAGCTTCGTCGAAGCCAGTCCCAAACACTTTATAGTGCAGTTCCGAGAGCTTTGGCCATTTGTAACCATAGTTGCCAGAGATAGCACAATAGTCCGTAGTCGTTTCCATGGTGCATATACTGTCCTTTGAGAAAAACAGCTTGGTTGATATACCCATTCTGATCAACTCAGCACCAAGTATTTTCTCGTCAAAGCTCAAATTATGGGCCACCAGATAGTCCACCCTCTGCAACAGACCAGAGAATTGCTGAAGCACCTCCCCCAGCTCTTCACCCTCCCGGATTGCTTTTTCAGTGGTGATGCCATGAATCCGGCTGGACTCCGCAGGAATAACATATCCATCCGGCCTTATGATATGATTGCCCTGGTTAACTAAACTACCACCGACTAGAAGATCGGTGGGTTACACAGAACGACTGAAGTCGGCAGTCGCTTCGCATCCTGCTATTCCAAAATGAAGTTCTCATCATTATCTTCATTTGGATTTCGTCCTTCAC
>Ga0307981_1001651_pt1 | contig 19486 bp, 3 predicted proteins | sample OrgLakmetagen987_FD_201849 | JGI IMG/M metagenome (GOLD analysis project Ga0307981, IMG submission 201849) | Saline water microbial communities from Organic Lake, Antarctica - #987 | ecosystem: Environmental > Aquatic > Non-marine Saline and Alkaline > Saline | place: Antarctica: Organic Lake... | reverse complement strand
GTGCCCGGCACGGATCGGGGTGGCGACGACAGCAATGTTGACATGGCGGTGGATGACGACGAGGTGGCGAGCGAGGAGGATTCGACCGATCAGTCGGCAAGCAAGCGGCGGAGAATAGGCACGGCCACCAAGAGAAAAAGGCGACTGACCAGATCGACTGCCGAGCTTTTCTTTTTGGCCTTGGACAAGGCGGGTGGTCGCAGCAAGATTCCTGCGGACCGAGTCTTTTCGCTATTGGCGGATATTCGTTTGGCGCGCTCTTTTCATTCGCAGGCTTCCCGTGTACAAGCAGTGGAACGCCGTCTACGAGCTTTGATTACTATTCTGCACGCGCATCCGTCACAGGAAATCATGAGTGGTTACTTTCAGGCGCAACCGGAGCTTTGTGTAGAGATTGTGGACTTGTTGCGACCGACTGTATCCGCTGCCAATGTATCGGCAGCTTCGGCTCGGTCCGTCCAGCAGAGCTTATCACAACGGCAAGATGCTATTGCCAGTCTGGCAAGTTCGCAGCAAGCGGTTCCTTTCTCTGTACGAATGTTAGCCTTGGAAGCATTGACTGCTCTAGTAACAAGACGAGACGGTTCGACTGGTGCCTTGTCGAGCGCATCGCGTTTATCGAGTGTACTAACTGAACTAGGGGTCGGGAAGGGGCAATATCTTGGCTTTCTGCCAACATTGATTCGCTATGCACTGGCATCGTTGGGGTCTGAATCTCTACAAGGGTCTACTTCGGGTCAGAACAACGAAGCAGATGCATCCATGGATTTGGAGCCTGAATCGACAGCTTTTGAGATTGGCCTTGCTTTCGTTGAAGCTACCATGGCACCAGAGCCACCGCGGATAATCCAGGTTGAGCGAGCACTTGAATTCATTGACAGTGTTTTGACATTGACGTCGGCCGTTGTTTCGACTCCGACGGGGACTTCTGCTCTCACTGACTGTGGTCTAATCCCAGCTTTGCTAACGACACTGGGGATGAACACCGAGCCAACATTGCAACGGCTCCTATCGGATACGTCTGCCTCTTCTCGCGAAGAGTGGAGACGAGTTCGGGCACTGATGCGCTTTGTGACGGCGCAAGCGGTTCAAATTTTAGAAGGAGCGATTGTTACACACAACAACGCCCTTATTGCTTTCCATGACCTTCACGGAGTTGAAGTATTGACGAATCGATTGTCCCAAGAGATTGCTTCTATTAAGGCGTCCCCCGGTGGCGAGAAACCTACCCAGCCTGAGGCGCCAGATGCCATGGATGTGGATACAACTGCGGCCGGTTCGTCGGATCAGCAAGACCAACGCATGGAGATGGTACACACTGACGAGCCAAGAATACGTTCCTCACAGCGTGTGCTTCTATTTAGTATCGTGACTTGCCTCACTGTCGTCTTTCACCAAGAATCGACTTCTTCCTCGATTACGACACCTTCTGGTGGCGTGCAGCTTCGCAAGAAGGAGCTCACAGAAGCTCTCATTGAAATCATGGACGACGTCAACTCATATGGTGGCAACTTGGCCTCGTTGGTGGCAACGCTATTGTCGGACGTAATGAACAGCGATCCGCACGTTGTGCACTACGTTCAGTCTTCTGGAATCGCGAAATCGTTCATTGATATGGTTCTTGGAAAGAAGCTGAGCGGGGCGGATGGAATTGAGACCTACGAACCAATTATTCCGCCTGTTCCTGAGCTTATCATGGCCATCCCGAATGTGTTATCTGCACTTGCGTTGACGGAAGACGGTGCCAAAGCTGTGTTCGAAGCCAATCCATTCCCGTCCTTGCTACGAATTTTCTACCACCCGAACTATGCCATGCCGAGAAGCCGTTGTTTACTCAACGAAATGACTGCTATCGTTGGCACTGGGCTTGATGAAATTATGCGACATGTGGAGAGACTTAAACCTCAGGTCCTGAAAGCTATGGCGGACGCTATGTCCGAGCTCGTATCTTACGCGGAAGACCTCACTCGGCGCGAAGCCGAGACATTCAATACTGCTCTATATGTGGGTGCTCCCGCTCGAACAGAGATTGAAGACGAGCGCTCGTGTCTTATTCAGTACGTGCTGAACTTTGGGCAGCTTTTGGAACAAATCCTGCACAATGAAGACCATTGTGAGCCTTTCGTTGAAGCCGGTGGTCTCAATGCACTGCTTCGACTATTTCCAGCGTCTATGCCGAGTGGTTTTCAGTTTCTTTCTCACGTGAGTAGCTTGAGCTCACCCTCGGTCAGTACCGTTCATCACGCAACAATAGAGGAATCTCTCTCTCTTGCATTCAGATGTATTGAGCTGAGATACGACCCATATAAACTTGTATCCAAGATTATTGAAGCTGTGCATTTGCATATGGATGCTCTGGAAGAAAGTCAACGGGTGCTTTTCGGTGGTGACAGCGCGTGCTTTGCCCTTGACAAGCTACCTCGTGAACCGTTCTACAATGTATCGAATCAAGACTCGACGATTCTGTTGGATAATCTTTCCTTGTACCTACGAAACGTTGTGTGTGTACAATGGATCACAAGTCTTCTCGGTACATCGATCAAAGCGGTCTGCCAGCGAAGCCAGGAGACCGGGAACGGTTGGGGCCTGAATGAGCGTGAATGGAAGAATGAGCTTTCGTCGGAAGCCTTTAAATCTTTGTTCGAACGAGTGTCAGTCTTTCACCAGTCCTCGATGTTTGAAGTTTGCCGGGTGCGGACTGAAGACGGATTTGAAGAGATGGAAAAGGAACGCTACGTTCGTCGTACGGGTAGCCTTCGATACCGGCTCCGTATTGTCTGTCCGGAGGGAGCGGTCGTGAGAGATGGAATCGAGATTGATTCCTGTGCGAGTGTTGGAAGTATGGAAATGGGTGAAATCGTAGACTCGTTCGATCGGTGCATCAATTCTTCGGGGATCTTGCGATACCACACGCATAGAGGTTGGGTCTCAGAAATGACCCGAGGTCATGGAAGGGAACCGATTGCAGAGGTGATAAGTCTCTGGGAGGGCGACGATCTAGCAGAGCCAGAGGAATCAGACTCGAAGAAAAAGAGAATCGAGGCCTCTCTTCTTGACTTGCGCAGTGTCGGGGCTGGTGTGCTAGCGCGGGGGCAGACGAGCTACTCAGAACTCTTCAGTGCGCTGTCGAAAGTTGTGCTACAGGGCGTGCGCTCCTTGCCAGTAAGGACTCTTTCATTCGAGGACGATTCTGTCGGTGCACACGTCTTAAAGTCGATGAAGCTTCTTACGTTAAACTTGCGAAGTGGGATCAGTCAAGCAAATATTGTGGAGACTGTGAATCGCTCCCTTGACCCTGAGGTGCCCTCGGCGTCGCAAACGATTAACGATGCTGGTGCGGCTATGTATTTGGGGAGCATGCTAAGTCACCTTCAAGCGTGTCTCTTCGACGACAGAAGGGAACGCAGAATGGTGAACTTTCCCCTATTGGTAAGCCTTTTGAGTTCCGATTCGTTTGTGGAGAAGACCCTGAAGAGTCCCACAGCAAACGCCAATGGAAAGGATATTGAAAGAATCGAGTCGATTGGTCTTTTTGATGCGGTCAGATTTGTATTCAAGCACAGCCTCTCCGACTTTGCTGGTCGTGCTCCGCTCTCAACTGGCAAAGATGCGAGCGAGAGGAAAGCTCCAAGCCAACGGGTGAGCAGAAGTACGGCGGCCAGCATTCCCCCGCTTATATCTCTCCTTCGTCGGCTGGTGTCCACCCCGGTATCTACTTCCCCAGCAGCATCGATAATGAGTCGGATGAAATGGAAAGACGTCGCCCTGCTTGTCGGGCAAGAAGAGGAGAGAGTCAAATTGTCGCACAGCCCGACGGATGACGATTTCTTTCAGCCTGAACATTTCGTGAAAGGCTTGCAGTTTGCGATATCAAGAGTTGTCAGAGAAGCTTGGCTAGACCCAAGATTCGCCCACGCGCCCCCATTCCTTGTCCACCCCATTGCAAGTCTGGTCGGCGAAGTAATTGTTGCACTTGAGGAGGCATCAAAAAAGAAGCCGCCCTTGGGACCTGTGGGCGCTGGTAGAGCTGATGGAGCGATGCTACTCTCGGACTATTTCAGAGACAGGAGGAGGCAGGAGGAGCCTGCTGTACCCGAAGAAGAGTTTGAAGCAGGCGAAGACGCTATTGCGAGGTTGTCCGAGATGGGTTTCAGTAGAGACCATGCTTTGGATGCCCTCGAAGGCACCCAGTCCAATAGAGTGGAAGTTGCCATGGAGTATGCTTTGTCTCATCCTCCACCTACTCCGTCTAGCATTGAGAGAAGGCGAGTCGTGCGAGAAGGAAGGGCAAGACGTCGCGAGGATCAGCGAAATCAAGCTTCGGGAGCCGCAGACGGTGCTCAAGAGCCAGGCGACAACGTCGCTGGCGACCCGGCGGAAGATAACCAAGCATCGGCAGGCGTTGCACCCTCTCCACCCTCTCTTGCTGCTGATGCGAATGGTGCGGACAATTCGACGGCCATGGAAGCGGACGCATCTCTAGTTGCTCCCCCCAACAACAACGATTCTGCAGTCTCCGATAAGGAAGGTGCAGAAGTTTCGAAGTCTCAGGAAGAGCTCGCCTTGTGGGTCAAGGACGCTCCCAGAATCTGTTGCAGTATCCTCAATAGTATCAGTTGCTCGAGTGATTCCCTTCTGTCTGAAAAGACTCCAGAGGGGAGAGGAAACGGGGATGGCGACGTTGAGGCTCTGACGGTGGTGATCTGCTCCTTTCTTCTAGACTTGTGTCACCGATATCCCGAGAAGCGTTCTGAGATTGTCACACAGGTCTTGGAACTTATGAGGACTCGAATTGATACAAAAATAGAGGAGCAGACAAGTGATCGCTGTGTTTCCGACGCTGACGAGGCCAGTCTTGCCGCGCTTTGCCATGCTGCTGTTCTGTTCACCCGAGCACTCCCAAAGACGAGAATCCTCGTTTTGCAGAAGGGATTGGTTCATTCTCTGGTATCGTGTGTGCACACGTTTGTGAAGTCGCAGATCGAAGTAGACTCGCCACGACCCATTTCTTGGCCGATGTGGTTGGCACCTTCACTACTGTTCCTGGACATCATGGCTCAGCCTGTAGTCGCGTTCTCTGATGGGGGCGAGCTATTAAAGGTTATGATCGAAGGAGGCGACTTGTCACTATCTCAACTGAGTGACGAATTCAAGCAAGTACGAGAGGAGCACAAGGCGCAGGCGGCAAACCTCTCGGATATGGCTAGCAGCATATTTTCCGCTCTATCCGACGACGAAAACCCAACGTCGAAGGAGAAAGGAGCCAATAGCGAAGACACTGCGGGCGTGTCTACCGATGCGGGAAACGAGCAAGCGAATTCAAATATGGCGATTGAAACTAACAGCAAAGAAAAGGAGTCGCCTTTTGCCACTGTGCCAGCTTACTTCCCCCTTTTGCCGATGGAGTCAGTTGAAACGTGTCTCAGCATCTGCCTAGGCTTGCTGGGGAACAATGACGGGAATAGTGGAAAAGTTGCGCCTCCTCCGGGCATCACTCATGCCACGCTTCTTCTATTGCTCCGGCTTCTCCGCACACCAAAATTGTCTTCGCAGTGCGTTAGAACAGGAGTTGCTGAGGGCATCCTCGCTCTACCAAGTGACTGTAAGTTCACCGGAAATACTGGCCTTGTGACTCTCATTTTTCGGCGTTTGCTTGAAGACGAATCTACGCTTCAGGCCGCTATGGAGACAGAAATTCGGAGTACGGTCACCAAACTGCACCTGAAGCAGAGGGGTCCTCTTGCGAAGGGCGACACACCCACGATTGCTGTCCGATCTTTCATTGAAGCTGTGACGCCTCTTTTGTGCCGAGACCCTTCTTCTTTCTTGAAGGCTACTGCACTGTCAGTAAAAGTCGAGGCGGTCGCCTCAAATAGCTCATCCGAAGTAATGGTTTCATTGCTATCTCCGGACGAGCGCTTGCGCAATACTGCGTCGCTGACAGATATTTTCACGTCTCTCTCTTCCGATAATGTTTCAAAGTTTAACGGGCGTCGTTCTTCAAAATCCAAATCGTCTCATCAGCATCATAAGGGCGCGAAACGCGGACCATCGCCAACGAAGAAAACAAAGAAAGAGAAAGGGGAGGGTCAAAAAGGTGTATCGGTTCTTACAACTCCGACAAGTCCACCCACTGCTCATGTAACTTATCTGATTATCAATCGAATCCTTTTGTCGGTCAGAGCCGAACCGGCTACGAACGAAATAATGGATCCATTCGCGGAGGACACCATGTTCTTGTGGACAGGAAACCTGCTTGAAATTCTAGCAGATCTTGTCTTGGCTGTTCCTGCCTGCGCTTCTGCAGTGCATAATTACCGGTCGCACCGAAGTAAGGATAAAGCGGGTAGAAGTGCTTTGGTGCATCACGCACTTTCCGGATGCCCTGCTCCCCCAAAGACTTTTGTGAGCTTTTTGCTCCATTCTATCTTGCCTCAAGACCGTTGGGGAATCAGGAATGACCACCAGATTTGGGAGCGACGCAAGGATGACGGTGACGCGGAATACGAATTGATCAACGAGAGAAAGAAGCGTGCGTATCGACTAACCAAGGTTTCGCATGCCGCAGCACGAGTTCTTGTCGCTTTAGTGGCTCGTCCTGGAGAAGGGCGGAAGCGTGTGATTGCTGACGCTACTTTCGCGTTGAGTGGTGGAAGATTAGGTCACGGGTCTGACGTATCTTTACAAGGCGTAGAGAACGAATCCTCCAGTATGAATACAAGCGAGCTGCACGCCCTTCAGGCGTGGGGCGAACTGTGTTTGGGCTTCGCCGCCCCTAGGAGCAACGGCAAAAACCTCGAAAGTGCGTCCGCCCTTTGTATCGAAAGCCTCAGGCTCATGCTCGAGAATGGTATGGCTCATGCTTTACTGTATGCAATGCATCGTGTGAGATTGTTTCATCCGATGGCTTCGAGTACATACAGTGCCTTGCTCCTTCCCTTCGAAGTGATAACGAGAGCTAGCGTCACGAGTTCTGTGACGGAACTTGTTGGAAAAGGGTCTGGAGTCGGTAACGAAGCAGCTGCTGTTTCAGATTCAAACGTACTCGGATCACAGCAAAAAGATGATGGGCTTGCTGACGAGATGTTAGTTGAGGAGGGTGGAGAAGGCCATGTCCAGGCATTTGGAATGAACCAAGTAGGCGAAGCCAACATTGATTACGAGGTACTGGTGGAGTCAGAGGAAAATGAAATGTCCGATGCTGATGATGCCGATGATATGGTCGACGGTGCTGATGAAGAAGGAAGCGAGCAGGGTGGCCATTCAGGCAGTGACGATGAATCGGAGGAGGAGGAAAGTGAGGAAGAATCCGAGGACGATAGCGACATCGAAGATGATGATGACGAAGGTTCTGATATGGACGACTCTCAAGAAATGTCTGGCGACGACGAAGTCGAAGAAGAAGGAGACTGGAACGTTGATTATAACGATGGTTTCGCCGGTGATAACCCTGCGGAACTGCAGGAGTTTGACGAAGTCGAAGACGAAGGGACTGAACGCGTTGATCAAGGTCTGGGCGAAGGATGGACAAGGATCGAGTCGTCCGGCTTCGGTGGCATGCTCCTTGGTGGACGTCGAAATGCTCTCGGTCCTAATCCTGGGGACCCAAACCCGCGCTCAAGGGGATTTGTCGATGCCGCAGAGGCCATGATCGGAAATCTGTTGAGAACGGGTGAAATAAGTACTACTGCTCTTGCAGAAATCGAAGGCACCCTCGGCATTCGAATCATGAGTAACAACCGTTCACTCCGAGCAGTGTCTGGGATCGATGACGCAGCCGGTGGCCTTGGCGATCTTGCAGTACGCGCGGGAACCGGAAACCAACCAGCACGAGGACGCCGCGGTGAAGTAGTGGGCACATTGCCTCATATTCACCAAAGGAGTCAGCCGGAAGTCGGCTATTCAGCTTTTGGTAGTAGTGGAAGATGGGTTGAAGTTAGCTCAATGGAATATGTGTATGGAGGACCATCCGTTACGGCTGGGAGCAGAAACTACGATCTTATTTCGCCTATGGAGACACTGGAAAGTAGTCCGGCCACCCATCCCAGTCTCTCGCAGCTCGACCTACAATTGTTTCCTGGTGGCCCGGCATTAGCAGCCAGCGCCAGAACTCAGCACGCTCTGCATCCGCTTTTGTGTGGAGTCGATCTACCTCCTGTCAATTCTCTGGTGTCGGACCTGCTCCCACATGGAGTCCGAGCGACACGCCGCGGTCAAATGACAACTCGTCGGCCGGGAGACTGGACCGACGCCTCATTTTCTCCAGGTGGCTATTTGGTGTCAACTTCGAACGGAAACATCATTAGATCCAATCGGTCGCACTCGGGTGCGCCACTGGGAAATGGTATGTCGAATCGTCCTGTTGCGGGTCCTGTGGGTTGGACTGATGACGGATTACCTTTTGATGCAACTGTTGAAGAATTCAGTCTCGCCTTCGAACGTGCTATTCGCGAGTCAACGAGACGCCCGGAGCAAGCAGCAAATCAAGAAGCCGAGGTTGAAGCGCCGCCTGATGCTCATATTGCTTCCGATCTGAGCGAAGTAGCCGAAGTAGACAGAGCGGAGGCAGAAGGCGTCGCAGACGCCAGATCAACGGCGCCTGAGAACGACTCATCGCAGGTGGACTCTGCCTCGGTTAGCCGTCCCGCTGAAACGCTGCAGAATGGCAACCTGATGGAAAGCGAAAGCAGCCCTGGTGCGGGAAGCGATGGCGAGCGAGTCGCGTCGTCTTTGGCCTCAGGTCTGCGACTGTCGGATGGAATTGAAGGCAGCGCGCTATCGGACCAGATCTCGACCGGAAATACTGGTAGTGTAACTGCGGCCACAGCTATCGACGAATCTACCGCGTCTGCAGATGTTCCGATGGAGGAAGCTGCAGAGAACCCGACCCGGGCCGATGACATACGCGAGACAAGCGCAATGGAATCTCAGCAGCTGGAGACGTCAGAAGTGGCAGCTAGTGCGCCCCATGGAGATCAAGTGGGTACCAGTGCCTCTGAACAAGTCGCTCAAGGAGACACCTCGGCCGGAAACGACCCAGTTGTAGAGGACACCATTATGGATGCTCACGTGGAACCCAATGCAAACGGCTTGGTGTGTCCTCCTGACATCGACATTGAGGTGTTCAATAGTCTTCCACAGGAGATGCAACAAGATTGTGTGGACCAATTTAATGCGACCCAGGAATTGGCCGCTCAGCTTAGTGGCTCAACTTTGGACCCAGAAGTGTTGGCTGCGCTTCCTGAGGACATGCGGCGCGAGGTCATAGAACAAGACAGACGTGAAAGGCAGATGCGAGAGCAGCAACAAGAGGCACCTGCGGATCCAGCTCACGCCGAAGAAATGGACAATGCAAGTTTCATTGCTTCGCTTTCTCCCGAACTTCGAGAGGAGATTCTCCTCACGGCAGACGACCTCTTTCTCAATAGTCTCCCGCCGAGCATTATCGCCGAGGCCCAGATTCTTCGTGAAAGAGCATCGGCTCAGCATCGAAGGCTGTACGACGATGGCGCTGGCGACGATCCAGGCAACGCAGCTGTGGGTGCTGGTCCGCCACGAGGTGCACAGGCGGCTGAAGCAAATGCTGGAGCGTTAGCTAGAAAAAAGCACCGTTCCGGAAAACTTCGAGTCGAGACCGACAGAGCCAACGTAGTTTTCTTGCCCGAGACTCTGTCGAGTCCGTTTGGGAAAAGTGACGTGAAGGCGCTGATTCGATTGCTTTTCCTTCTCTCCCCAGTGCGACCCCCACGTCTCCTCCAGAAGGTATTTTTGAACATATGTGGGACCGCGGACCTACGAAACGTTCTCGCAACAGCTTTCGTGAAATTGCTTCACGAAGACGGAAAAGGAGCAGCCTCAGTTGTTGAATCTCTCGAGAAAGACTACCCCAAGTCAGACGATTGGCGAAGAACAATGGACACGCTGTTTGCCGACGAAGGAGACTTTCCGCCCTCCGTTCTCCTCGGGGCGGCGCCTGAAGTCCCAGATGCAGACGCGTTCAGCACAAGTTTGTCCTTGCTGAGGCGTAAACAAGGGAGCGGTGCCGCAGCCTCTGTGGCTGCGAACTTGCCAACCAGTGCAGGAGGATCGCGTAACGATCAAGGTCTTCCCCCTGTGGTTGCTGGTCGCATTATCGACACAATTCTGCAGCTCTGCAGGGGTTCTCCGAGATTTAGCCTTCACATACTTGTCAGTCCTATCCAAGAGGACGGCGAATCGTCCGAAACGAGTTCCGTTTCTACTGGCTTCGAGAAATTGCTCGACCTACTGGACAAACCGATGTATTCGAAGAGCTCGGCGAATCTGGACCAGCTCTTGACTGTACTCGAGTCTGCTGTCTCACCCCTCTCTCATCTAGCCAAAAATGAGGCTGATGAATACGCTCTTACCCAAAAGGATGTTGATACGGCTTCTACATCAGGCAAAGAGTGGGTAGTTGTCCCACGCGTGGCTATCTCTCAATCAAGATTGCAATTGCTGTGTTCTATTCTTCGGATGGAAACGTGCAGAGATTCCGCTTTTACGAAAGTCAACACGATTGTTCGTCGATTGTGTAGAGTGGAAATGAATCGAGGGTATGTTCTGGCCGAGCTAGGGTCGGTCGCCCATGCACTTGGTGTGGATGCAATCCGAGACTTGAGGGCGCTGAGAATTCGAATGGACGACGCTGTTGCTCAGTACGAATTTCACCGTGTGAAGGCCAAAGAGGCTGCAGTTGAAATGGATACTTCGCCGTCCAAGTCCGGCACAGAAGCTGCTGGAGCCTTTTCGAGCTCCGTCACGCTATCTACAAGTACCAGTGAACTAAAACTTCTGCGGGTTCTTCAGACGCTGCAAGCATTGTGCAGCGACTCGTCTGACGAGTCTGGTAATAAGAAACACGATAACTCCATGCTTGTCACGGAAGAGCTCGTGCATCTGTTCCGGCAAATGCGGTTTGACGATCTCTGGGACGAACTCTCTTCGTGTTTGAAGATTGTACAAGTTTTAGAGGGCGTTTCAAGTTCCGAGGACGACTCGGCGGAAGACACAGATACCAACGAAGACGGTAGCGACGAACAAGGCACTCGAGCCAAGAAGCTTCGAAATAGCTCTGCAGGCCTGCTCACTCGATTCCTTCCTTCTGTCGAAGCGTTCTTTGTTGCGAACGCCAGCGCAACGCGTCCCAAGGAGAGCTCTCCATCTAAGGAAGGTGAACCAGCCACTCACTCTGACGATATTGGTCTGGACACTCTCGTCGGAGGTGAGCGCATGTTGGATTTTGTCGCCAAGAATAAGGTCATTTTGAACGCTCTGATACGACACAATGCAGGTCTGATGGACAAGGGGTTGCGTGCTCTCGTCCAAGTGCCACGATGCCGTGTCTTTCTCGACTTTGACGTGAAACGTCAATGGTTCAAGACGCAAGTGCGGCGACTCCGGCAACATGCCAGCAGACGTCATGGTAGCCTGCGCTTGTCTATTCGGCGTACGTACGTGTTTGAAGACGCCTACCATCAGCTTCGCCTTCGCAACTCGGAGGAAATGCGGGGGCGTCTTCACATTACCTTCCGCAACGAAGAAGGCGTGGATGCTGGCGGTTTGTCGAGGGAGTTCTTCGGAATTCTGGCAAAAGAAATTTTCAACCCGAACTATGCGCTCTTCACCTCTACCGAAGACGGCTGCACCTTTCAGCCGAACTCGAACAGTAGTATCAACCCCGATCATTTGAGCTACTTTCGTTTCGTGGGTCGGATTGTGGGCAAGGCTGTTGCGGACGGCTTTTTGCTCGACGCCCATTTTACGCGCAGCTTGTACAAGCACATGCTCGGTATAAAGCTGACGCACCATGATATGGAAGCGATTGATCCAGACTATTATCGCAACCTTAAGACCATTTTGGAATTCAATCTGGCAGATATTGGGTTGGAACTCACCTTTTCGATTGAAGATCATTCGTTTGGACGAAGTCAAGTGATTGACTTGCTCCCCAATGGCAGGACAATTCATGTTACGGAAGAAACCAAGGAAGAATACGTACGTCTAGTTTGCGAGCACCGCATGACGACGGCTATCTCGAGTCAAATCAAGGCGTACTTGGACGGTTTTTACGAGCTTGTGAGCCCCGAGTTGATTGCCGTCTTCACTCCACGTGAATTGGAATTGCTCATTTCGGGTTTGCCGGACATCGACGTGCACGATTTGAAAAAGAACACCGACTACGTCGCATGGAAGGCAACGGACCGGGAAATCCAATGGTTCTGGAACATTTTGTTCGGACTCTCTCGCAACGAGAAGGCTACCTTTTTGCAGTTTGTCACAGGTAGTTCGAAGGTTCCCCTGTCTGGCTTTAGCGAGCTGCAAGGAATGCGCGGCATTCAAAAGTTTAGCATCCACAAGGTTGGCGGAAGCAAGGGCGCTCTCATGTCTGCGCACACTTGCTTCAACTCGTTGGATCTCCCGACGTACAGCAGCGAAGAGGAGATGCGAGAGAAACTCACGTACGCCATTAACGAAGGTGGTGGCGCTTTTATGTTTGCCTAAGAATGTGAGCCGAGTCTGTGATTCGCTGGTTGTCCTTCAAGGCAGACACAACAAATCTAGAAAGAGTAACACAAGTGTCAGCTGCTGCCATGTATAATCCGCAACAGCGACGACCTTACAAGTCTACATATAAGACGAATATACTATATACCGGTATATGTCCGCCTCCTTTAGACTCGCTATTCGTACGATTGATACTCTATAGCGAATTGGCGTTGGGGAGCCAGATCGAGCAGAGCTGCTTATAACTCGATTGTATCCACGACGAAGTTGTTACGGTACTGGTAGTCAGTCGTCAGCACTTCGTATAATATGCTGCGTGCAGAGTTACAAGTTTTATGAACTGTTACGTAACGACCTCCGCTTCCGGTGTGCATTCAATGCAAACCGGTGGCTTTCGTCGCGCAATGATCGCAGCAGGAGGAGTGCCGGCGAGTCCGGTGTGTCGTTGACGGCATTCTTTTGCCAGTGAACGAAGACTTCTTCCTGACTCTTGGCGAGAGCGCAGACTGCTACCGAGGCGCTTCGACTTCTGTTTTGGTTTTTAACGTCAAGAATCTCTGCTCCAATAGACGGCGTGGGCAGGATGCTGGCCTTGCCCATCCCTTTAATGGCAGCCCCTAGCTGCCCTCGTCCACCATCAATCACAACCAAGTCGGGTAGTGCCCAAGGATCGTCTTCGTCTACATGCCCTCCTTCCCTTTTAATCCAAGCCCGATTGAATCTGCGCTCCAGAACCTCTTCTAGGCTGGCGTAATCGTCGACGCCTTCAACTGTTTTGATGTTGAATTTGCGATAGAGATGAGGTGCGGGTTTCCCATCTAGAAAAACAACTCTAGAACCGACCGCATAGTCTCCTTGCGAGTGACTGATATCGTAACACTCGATCCGCGACGGCACGCTCTCCAGAGACAACATAATTGCCAGCTCCTTTGCGGCCGTTCCGTCAACAGAAGAGAGAGCGCCATTTTGCAAGTTTACGAGACTCTTTTCAAATGCTACTTGCCGTGCATTCTCTTTAGCAAACTCCAGAGCACGAGCATCGATCTCAACTCTCGGTCCTTTGATTGCCGCGCTGGTGATTGTGACCGCTTTCTTGCGGCCGGGTTCGACAACACTTCTCGCACGTCGAATCGTTGCCTTGAGCTCTTTAGCGTCCAAGGGAGGATGAGAGAGCAAGACTTCGTCTGGAAAGTATGAAAAGCGGGTGTCAGGTGACTCCTCTCCGGATGGATAGTGCTGTTTCTCAAGCACGGTCTGAATCACATCCGAGTAGTCCTCTTCTTGCGTCATGCCAGTAACGAGCTCGCATTCATAAGTAAAGCGCCCTGCAACCAAGCCACCACGCAACTGAAGAACGAGAACAACAGCTTTGGATGTATCGCTATCAACTTTTCCAATGGCAACCACGTCGCGGCAAGTATTGTACTTGGAATCGAAGAGCATCCCCGCCTCTTCATACTCCAGCCGCATTTCCGACAACGATTCGTCAGCCCTTAAGGCTGGGTTGATAAAGACTTCGTCCAACGCCTTCTGGAACAAGAGTCGGTACTCATCTTTAGAACCGGAGCCGTGTCGGGTCAAGAAAGATTGCGAGCGTAGATCGTAATTTATTTCGATTCGTTCGAGTACAGCATTGATCTCTTTGAAGCTCGTGTATGGTCCAAAGTATCGATAACGTTGTTGACCTTCATGTCTGTGCGGAACGACAGAAAAGCGTGGAAAGGTATCTCCGATTGACGCGCATATATATGGGTAGTGCTCATCGTCCTTCAAGAGAACGTTGAAAGGCGGCTGGTGGTGCTTGATGAGGTTGGACTCCAACACCAAAGCATCACGATCGGATGGAGTCAAAACAAAGTCGACATAAGCAGCTTTTTTCAACATCGCCTTGATTCTTGAACTGTGCTTCGCATTCGGTGATAGATAGGACTTTACACGGCTACGAAGCTTGACTGCTTTTCCAATATATAGAATGTTTCCTTCCGCGTCTTTCCAAAAGTAAACTCCAGGAGAAGTGGGAATGTGACCAGTCACAATCTCTGCTTCTTTGATCTCAGCAGACGTGAGAGCTTCAATATCTGGAAGGGTGACTCTCGAGGAAACCTGACTCCTAGCGGAAGATGCCTTTTCCTTCCTGCCGATTACTTCAAGAGGCTGCTCCGCTTCAATCTGGGCCTTAAGGACATCGAAGATAGACTGCATCGATGAGCCCTTGGTTGATCTCATCTCCTTGCCATGCTTTGCATTGTATTCCAGCTGCTTCTTTCGGCGTCGTTCTGTGTCATCAATGGATCTCTTCATGCTATCAGTGGTTCGATTGGCGTAGAATATAGCCTTTCCATGAATGTTTCTAGCGGCACGGCCAACCATTTGCAACAAAGCTGTATCTGATCGAAGAAAGCCTTCTGAATCAGCGTTCAAGATGGCCACAAGCGATACTTGCGGAAGGTCCAATCCCTCCCGCAAAAGGTTAACTCCCACCAAACAATCCACCTCACCAGTCTGTAGAGCCCTCAATGCGTTGGATCGTTCGTGGGTGCTCAATCCCGAGTGGATGAAGGTGCTACTGACACCCTGTTCAACCAAGAAGGAAGAAAGATCTTCAGCGTCGCGTTTCGTTATGGCCACAGCCAAGGTACGCTGTTGCTTTTCCGCGCGTAACTTGATCTCCTTCAGCAGATCTGTAAGTTGACCTTCCGATGTCCGGACTTCGACTATAGGGTCACACACAAAGGTCGGTCTAATGACCATTTCGACTGGTTCACGCTCTGCCAAATGCAGCTCTTGCTTGGCAGGCGTAGCAGAGACAAACACGGCTCTGTTGATTTTGTCCCAAAATTCACTCTCTTGGAGAGGCCGATTGTCCAACGCCGACGGAAGTCGATACCCATGCTTGACCAACAAGCGCTTCCGCGCTTGGTCACCTCCATACATGGCCTTGAGTTGTGGCAAGGTCACGTGACTCTCGTCCACAAGGAGTAACCAGTCCCCGTGAATGCCCAGATAGTCCATGAGCGTATCCGGCGGTTCTCCAGCCTTGCGACCTGCGAAATGACGACTGTAGTTCTCCGCACCACTACAGAACCCAGTCTCTCGAAGCATCATGACATCATTAATGACACGTTGCTGAAGTCGGTCGGCTTCGATCCGTTTACCTTCTTGCAGCAACTCTTTGACGCGGTTCTGCATCTCATCTTCAATCGCAATACACGCCTCCTCCACTCGTTCCCCCGACGTGACGTGATGTTTGGCAGGAAAGACGCGTGTATAGGACAGAGACGACTGCCCCTTCTGACTTCCTTCTCGAATGTCAGTGACAGTCATGACGTCTGTATTGTCTTGTTGCCCAAAATCAATCTGCATTGGAAATTTTTCGTGCGGTGGCCACAAGGTAACCGTCCTGACGTGACGACCTTGCCCATTCACGCCTTGGGATAATTGGTAATGTCCTCGTTCGAATTCATCATCGTTATCATTCTCATCGTACAGCATACCACGCAACTTGTCCAGCACGTCATTCCACGTCCAACAGTCTCCTATACAGCATTCCATGCTTGCTTCCAAATACTCGACTGGCAAGCCTAGTCCATAAATACAACTGACACTGGCCACGACCACAACGTCTTGTCGCGTCAACAAGGCTCGCGTGGCACGGTGCCTCAGCACGTCAATGTCGGCATTGACGGAAGATTTCTTGGCAATGTACTTGCCCGACGCTTCGACGAACGATTCCGGCACATAATGATTGTAGTAGCTCACAAAGAGTTCCACAGCCGACTTGCCCAAGAACGCTCGGAGTTCGCGAGCCAATTGGGCCGCCAAGGTCTTGTTGTGACACAAGACTAGTGCGGGACGACCCGTGGCCGCAATCACGTGCGACATGACGAGCGTCTTGCCAGTTCCTGTAATGCCTCTGAGGATTGAAAAACGATCACCCTCCTCCAGTTGTCGGAGCAGTTGCTGAATGGCTTCCGGCTGGTCACCTGTGGGATCAAACTCTGCGGTAATTTCAAAAGGAGTAACAATAGTAGTGCTCGTTGGTGTTGGCGGCGGGACGACAGTGTCGCTACAGTCGGACGAATCCTCGAATTTGTCAGTAATATCCGTTGGAGAGACGCGTACCCCCAGGAAGGAGAACGCCCTTTGGTGGCGATTGTTCAAGAAATCGGAGTGTCTCGTGTTGGTCGTCGTCGGCAGCAGCAAGCGATGCGTCAGTCTGCGACTCCTCGCAAGCCGCAAAGGGACGCTGTACGCCCACGCCGAGGAACGTGAAAGCAGGACGGAGATCATGATTTTTTGGAGCAGTAAAGCCTTGTTCTTGCGGTGATTCACCCTGCATTCATGCATGTCAATCGATGTACCGACAACACAAGGGAGCAGCAGAAGATGTCTTTCTTCGTTCCTTCCGTGGTAGAGCGAGAATCGAATATCGAATCGAATATCGAACCGAATATCGAATCGAATATCGAATCAATCCTCGAATCAATCCTCGAATCAATCCTCGAACGAAACAAAGCTCCCCGACAGATACAGAGACTCCTCTTTTTGCTATTCAGTCACGACCCTGATCCACGCTGTGCTACACTCCTCCCCTGCCCCTGCCTACAGTGCTGTAGTGTACCAGGTAGCAACAATGCAATCGTTACTACTGTCTCGAACAAAGAATGAAAGCCAAATGCCAACCATAGCTGGTTCCGAAGATGATGGCGCAAACAACAAAGAAGCAAAGCAAACTTCGTGCCAACAACGTTCGCGCCAATTTCAAAATCCAAAAACAGAAAATCGCCAGGCGACTACCGTACGACGTACTACCATTGGTACTACCGTCTACCGTACCAGTTTAGGCGGGGTTTTGAGCTTAACACGTAGAGCAGTACCAGAAACGTGTAGGCTGGCTGGCGTGGGAGTGGCTGAAAACTCAAAACTCCACCAAGGAAAAATCTGTTAATCCCTAACTCTCACGGTGGAAATGACATGAAAAGTAGAGGATTAGTAAAAGGCGTCTATGCTCCGACATGGTTTTTCACCCGGTTGGGCCAGAAAGCGTGTTGTTGTTTTTAGTCAATTTTGTTTTGGCAGAAGTACTCTATTTCAAGGAAAGTGCCGGGGTGTTGAGCCGGCCGCTGCCGGGGCATTTGTTCAGGTGCAACGAGAGGCTTAACAGCGAAAATATTGGTTTTGTAAAATTTCTACTAGAAATCACGTGGAGCATAACCGGTTAAAAAACAGTGGCTCAAAACCCCGCCTAAACGGGTACACAATCACGATAGCGATAGAATTTGTTGATTCCCATTTTCACTTCCGGGGCTCTCTATAGCGGATACGGTATGTATGTACGGACTACAGACAAAGCTGGGGCTCGCCTAACGACTGTAACTACATAGTCCAGCAGCTCTACTATTACGTACGCCACGCCAAAGCGGAATCCGACCACATTGCACTCGCCACAGCGCGCTCGATAATGGTCGACCCAGAAGCGGCGGACGAGTAGTTAGTTGCTTTGGCATGATTGCCAGCGTCTTGAAGAATGTGGTGCTGCTAGACTATCACGTGAATCCTTCACAACGGTGTACTTTGCTTCAGATCCATTCATTCATTCATTTTCTAGGGTGATACGAGACCATGGTATCCCTCTCTACTGTGAGATTATGCAAAGGTGTAAAATAATAGACTAATGCAATAATTAATGAATCACAAAGTTCTGTACGCTTTTTATCTAATTTTGCATGTGAATGTTATCGTCCCAGCGAAAGCCGAGGCCTCCACCATTCCACACACCGTCACCAAAGGGACTGGGTCCGTCAATATTTAGAAACTGGGGTAGTCCAAAGTCCGGTTCCAAGTGCGCCGGAGCCCGGACCGTCGCCCGGTGCATGATGCGCAAGCCCTGCGTGCTGGCGGGCAAGTGGGCTTCGGGAGAGGCCCGGTGCGCCACCGCCAAATTGTCCACAAAGATGCAGTCTCCATTTTGGTATTCGTAGCTGATTGCGTATCCATCCCCAAAGCCAGCAATGAGCAAGTCGTTGTATTCGTTAAAGAGCCGCTTCATTTCAAATACATTCAGTAGGCGGAAGGAGTCATCCTTGGGTAACTTTTCCACCACCGCCCCCGTCATGCCCAAATGCAAATAGACGGACTTGCGTTTCGTCACGGGATGCAAATGGACGGCGGGATGCGCGACGCCCCCGTTGGAGTTGACCGACGTGAGGCGTGACCAAAATTCCTGGCGTTCCAGCGGCAGCGCATCAAAGGCGGCTCCCTGATGGCAAAAGTGCGTGCCGCCGCCCTTTTCCGCCGGACGAATAATGTGATAGGCCACGTGGGAAAATGGACCGGCGCAAAAGCTGCCATCGTTGTGCCACTGAGGGCCAACGCCGAGAATACCGTGCCGCTGATCGTTGGACAGACGAAAAATGTGATGATTGCCACCGGGTGTGGCCGGATGCACCCCGTGCGTGCTGTGCATCTCGTGGCCGCCCCACCAGCAGCAGGCGCGCAGCAGCTCGTCCACGTCCAGGTCGCTGTTGTTTTTAAAGACGAGAAAGCCGCGGGTGGCCATTTCGTGGGCCAGGGCGTCCAGCACCTCCGGGGCAGGCGGTGTGGACCCCCGTAAATCAACGCCGTACACTTCTGCACCAATGGGATCGAGGGGCACGATCGTGCCACCGGCCTTTTCAATAATGGCGACAGATGTAGGGTTGAGGGAAGGGATGTTAGCTGCGAGGGAGGAGGAGCACGTCGCGGTCGTGTTGTTGGCGGTCGTGCTGGCGGTCGTGTGCAGAGCGTTCTTGCTGCCGGCAAACGTTCGGGTTCCTTGGACACTGACAGCCGCTGCTGTCGCTGTCGCTGCTGCGCCTTTCGCCATGCTTGACATGTTACTTGGGTTCGATGCTACAAATGAGAGGGTCTGCGTTGGGAGAGAGAGGACGAGGAGTCGGGTAAGCAAGCTCATGGAGAGGAG
>Ga0307981_1001649_pt1 | contig 19498 bp, 18 predicted proteins | sample OrgLakmetagen987_FD_201849 | JGI IMG/M metagenome (GOLD analysis project Ga0307981, IMG submission 201849) | Saline water microbial communities from Organic Lake, Antarctica - #987 | ecosystem: Environmental > Aquatic > Non-marine Saline and Alkaline > Saline | place: Antarctica: Organic Lake... | reverse complement strand
GAAGATATATCCAGACGCAGCGATCAACCCATGTTACCCGCCCGATTTTCGAAAAACACTCAGGACGATTTAGCCTCGCTGGCTGGTTGATGGTGCTCCACGTTATGAAAATAAAACTACTACTTATCCTACTCACAATCTCCTCTACAGCTCTCTGGGCAGATTTTGAGATTCGTGACGCATCCCATAGCCCTGTTGAAGGCTACACAACATCGAGCTACACTGCAGGAGGAAAAGAGCGGAAAGTCTACCTAGGTCCAGATATCCTAGTATCATCGAAGGACATTGAAGATGCTTTCACCTCGAAATTAGCCGACACATATTCCGTCCACATTGAGTTCACAGACGAAGGTGCTCAAAAGCTCAAAAAAATAACCGAAAAGAGAATAAGAAAAGAAGTTGCTATAATTATTGACGCTGAAGTCCTATCGGCTCCAACAATCATGGCTACCTTATCTAAAAGCGTTCAGATCACAGGTCTCTCCAAATCTAAAGCTGAAGACCTCACCAAAAAAATACTAAATCATAACCAGTCGGAGTGAATCAACTCCGTTCGTGCCTCACTCCGTGTTCATCCTCGACGTTCTGCGGAAGAAATGAAAATACGAAGACTGATCGAATGGAGCATTGCTCTCTTATTCATTATCGCGGTCGGCCTAATATTGTCCGTGATGTTTCAACCACATATTCACAAATCAAGGGCAAGCGATGAACGAAAGGTGTATTTTTGCTTTCAGATACTAAGCTCTGCAGCATTTCAATACATTCTTGAGAAAGATGCCGAATCAGCTTCATACGAGGATCTAAGTGAATATGTCACTATCCCACTTCCAGAAACAGGAAAGTATGAAATCAACTGGGAGGAATTCACCGTAAGCAAGGGACAAGAAGATATAATAATGGTTGCCCAAGATGGAACAGTGTTCACCTACAATGGCGAGTATAGGACTTTCTCACACTCCCCGAAGGCAGAACCAGGCGAGCTAGTCAATGCGAGTTCAGCCGCTGGATTATCCGAGAATCATTTGCACGATTGACCCGTTAGGCTCGCATCGACTACTCTTCACGTTGTGCAGATAAAATGAAAACTCCCCAAATACTTCTAAGCATGCTGATCCTACTCTCAGCAAGTTGCACTTCTAGTGAAGAAGTAAAAAGCGCAGCACGCGATGCAGCAACGAGAGCACTCTTCACCCAAATCATCACTTCGATAGAATACTATGAAGTAGAATATGATACACCCATTTTAGCATCAGACTCGATCGAGCTCGCTGACGTGCTAGAAGGAAAAAACAAAAGGAAAATATTTTTTTACAGTTTTGACGATGGCAAAAGAAATCAGGCTGGTGAGATAATCGATGCCCATGGCAACCCCATAAAAGTAAGGAACCAAGACGGGCAAATCACACTTTACTCAAATGGAAAAAATGGGATCATGGACTCAGCACCATCGACTGATGACATAGTGATGCACTACAAAACAACTAAGCACAACCAGTCGGAGTGAATCAACTCCGTTACGGCTCCGCCTCCACTACGTGATCATCCTTTACGTTCTAAAATAAAATGAAAAAATTAACAGCCATACTCATTTCGATAATCTTCACTTCATCTTTGCTGGCAGAAGAAGTGAAATCTCTGCCTGACTTCTCAAAATCATTTCCGAAAGAAAAGCTCTGGAGCCAGACCCAATTAGAGGGCATTGAGACTTACTCTTACGCAACCGATTTGAGCTTCGACGAGTTGAGAAAACTCTTCACAAAGTATCTTGGTGATGACTGGAAAGAGCTCAAGATAGACGAGGCAACTAAAGCCGAAATGGACGAAATGATGGCAGGCGATGACACAAAGTTCAGCGGTAATATAATCTTCACCAATGAGGCTTTCCCTGATGCCCAAGTCGGACTAACCCAGATGGAAATGAGTTTAATGGGTAAGTCATACCTTGTAAATGTAACCGTCATAAAAAACACAGATTAGAACCAGTCGCATTGAGCAATGTCGCTAACGCGCCATCGCTCATGCTCACCGTTGGCTAAAATAAAATGAAAAAAGAACAACCCAGAGGCGACTGCTACATTGCAGCCTTTAAAGCCATGCAAGAAATCTCTGATTTAATGAAGAATGGAAACACTCCCGAACAAAAGCTATTGTTAGTTCATGGGAGCGTGATCCCGACTTCTGGCCCAGATCAAGGTAGGCGGATAAACCATGCTTGGATAGAAGTTGGAATTTTAGCATGTGAAGTCAGCAACAAGCAACAAATAGAAGAACCTCAAGAGCGATATTACAAAGCGTTCACCGCTAAGGTTTATAAAAAATACACTGATCCAGAGGCGAACCTAGAAGTCCTTAAATCAGAACATTATGGTCCGTGGGATGAACTCTCTTTGAATCGAGAAAACGAATGCCTTAAAGCGACTCAGTAAAACACCTAGCATTGAATAACCTATGAGTAAGAACGAATTTATACAAAATTTAAAGCAGACCTATCTTGAATCTCTAAAAAATTTAGATGATCAACCTCGGGATCTCATCGAAAATGGTTCAGAAATGAGCGCGATATTTCTATTCTATGAACACGTTCAAAATATAACTGAGACATATGAAACAGCAAAGAGCATTTATACACTGATTTATGGGGCTAAAGACATCTTAGCCCATTTTGAATCTTCTAAGACGAAGCTGAAATTAATCCCTTTAACATCCTTTTTCAAGGAAGATAAAATCAATGAATCTGATCTTAGAATATACAAAAGAGAGCTGAATAAAAACTTCAGTAATTTCCTCGATGAGAGTGAAAACTTTGATAGCGATGCATTTGTAGATTACCTAGTTAGAACATTGCTAGATAAAGCGGGCTATAATAAAAGTCATTGGTATTTAAAGCAATCCTTCATCAATGAGCTAGAGTTTATGTTAGATTTCTTATTGAAGTTTGTAGAAATCGGCTTCAACCCAATCAAGGAAGATAACACCGAAGGTCTAGAGAGTGACCGCCATATCCCCAAAGCGGTTAAGATTGATGTTTGGCGTAGAGATTTAGGAAAATGCACGCAATGCGGGTCACAAGAGAAGCTTGAATACGACCACATAATCCCAGTGGCAAAGGGTGGCTCAAACACTGCTAGAAATGTTCAGCTGCTCTGCGAGAAATGCAACCGAAGTAAGTCTGATTCAATCCAATAGCAAGTGGCATGAAGGAGCCAACCAGTCGGCATATGACAATAGATTTCGCTGCGCTCATCTATGCATAGCCTCTACGATGTAGAAGAAATTGAAACGAGAATTTGAACCACAGATTGCACCGATTAACACAGATCAGAAAACGAATTGAAGAGAAGCCATCTGTGTCCATCTGTGAAATCTGTGGTCAAAAAAATCTGGACATACCCAGACAAAAGCCCTCGACCTGCTGGCACCCATCGGCCACTCTGAGACTACATCCAGTCGGCGCAGGTCAACCCACGTAACCCGCCCGATTTTCGATAACCCTCACTAATTCTAAAACCTCAGGCTGGGTGCCTGGCCTCTACGTTGTGCAAAATGAATAAAATTACACATCTTAGCTTATGCGCGATACTGCTTGGGTTAGTGCTTCCAGCAAGCATCGTCAGAAGCGAATCTGAGCGCCAGGCAGAAGCACCGCAATTTACTCGTGGTGTAGAACTCGGGAAGCAACAGATGCTATGGATTCGCGCAGCGGAGCACAGAATGTATTTGAGCATTTGGGAGAGTGACAGAAGAGAAGAACTTAAGAAACATATCGTCGAGAACATGTGGCTCTCGATTATTGATATACAGCGATTCATCGAAAATGAGGACGCGCCTGAGGAAGAGCGTGTTGCAGCCACCAGGATCCTGAAGGATCTAGTTCTATATTTTTACACGAACCCGAAAGAAATCGATATTCCGGAAGGAACTAACCTGAGCTCACAGTTTTCGAAGCGAATCGTGAAAGAAGTCGCCGATCGGGAAGAAGGCCAGGAAGTGCAAGTGATTGTCGAGGATCTTGCAGAAAGATCCGAGCCTATGGTGAAGCAGCTTGAGCGCACCTTGGATGCTAACCTTTCCGAGTATTACAAACGGGATATAAGAACACAACAACTAGTAGACAAGTTGATCGAGGAGCGTTTTTTTCCGGGAGAAAGCATTGAAGGTGCGGGCATTATCTTAAAAGTTCCAAGCACCACCAGTGACGCATCTTCATCTGCTGATAGCATTTCGTTTGATAGCGATGAGTTGATCGTCTCCTACGATGTAGGCGCAAACCTCGTAATCAATGATATTTCATACGGGCAATTGAATGAGAATGATATCCTGGATCTGAGAAAACCTGGGTATCTTTTTATAAATGATACGACTCACACTCTACAAAACAAAGAGCACAACCAGACGGGAGATGACAACTCCGAGTAGCGCTCCGCGCTACTCTCCGCGCATCCCCTCGACGTTTCGACAAAAAATGAAGCTTCTTCCTCACATCATGGCATTAGCTCTTGTTGCTTGTTCTAGCCATGAGCCGAGTCCAAGCCGCACGTTTACGCGAATAGAGGTTTTGCCAGCCTATTCTCGAGAGGGCTCAAAAACGCATGCAACTGAAGATAGAAGAGTGGTTGATGAAATCGCTTCGATGATACCATTCGAAGATCCAACGCGGATGGACTATGATCCAGATTACAACGACCAATATATATTGAGATTCTACTCTGGAAACGGTGTATCCAAGGTTGCGATAATCAGATTCAACTACTCAGCTTGGTCCACGCCAGAAAAGTATGGTCCCTTTAAGATTGTCGGAGACTTGAAGCCACTGATTGAATCTATTATAGATGCTAAGAACAATAATGTGAATATGGTCGAACCAGACGGCACAGGTCAACCCATGCAACCCGCCCGGAAATCCGAGAAGCCCCTGAACCACTAAACTCACAGGCTGAGATGCCAGTCTTCGTTGGGTAAAAGAATGATCCATCGATGTCATTGACTATTACCGTGCAGATGCCATTTTAGCGACATGATACCAGATGTAAAAAACATGACTAAAGAAGAAAAGTTGCTCACAATGAGGAACTTATGGGAGGACATGCGAGAAAGTGTCAGCGATGCCCCAGAAACGCCTGAAATCACTGAACTTCTGGACGATCGTGTCGCTCGGGTGGAATCGGGCGAGGCAGAGCTTCTGGATTGGGACACAGTAAAGGGAAGCATCGGTCGTTCATGAAAAGAATCCGAATTTCATCGGATGCGTTGTCCGATCTGAATGAAGGATTTCTGTTTTACGAGCAGCAAGACCAGGGCATCGGAGATTATTTTACGTCTTGCCTGCGGGCGGACATCGAGGAACTCAGAATTACGGGCGGAGTGCACCGAATGGTTCACCGGAAATTCTATCGGAGCTTATCACGGGTATTTCCATATGGGATCTTTTACACTGCCGAGAAAGACACTGTCACAGTCTATGCTGTCATTGACCTGAGACGCGACCCTGAGTTTATCCGTCGCCACCTGGAAGAATTGAAGACCCAACCAGGCGAGGATGGCAACGACTAAGGCCGCGCCATCTCTCACCGTTTAGACAAAAAATATGAACGAACAAGAAAACACTCAAGAGATTCAATATGCCGGATTCTGGATCAGGGTCGGAGCAGCAGTAATCGATACAATACTGATTATGTTGATTACACTGCCGCCACTCATCGGAATTCACGGAATGGAATACTTTGAATCTTCCGCTTTAGTTGTAGGTGCCTGGGATTTCTGGATTTCGTGGATTTTGCCCGCTGTCGCAGTAATCATCTTCTGGGTATGTAAATCAGCAACTCCGGGAAAGATGTTAACAAAAATAAAAATAATAGATGCACGCAGTAGAGGAAAGCTTTCCGTAGGTCAGAGCATAGGACGCTACCTAGCGTATTTTGTCTCTATAATCCCTCTCATGCTTGGCATATTCTGGGTGGGATTTGATAAGAAAAAGCAAGGATGGCACGATAAGCTTGCAAACACCCTGGTTGTCAAAGTCTAACAAGTCGCTGGTGGCCAATTCCGTTCGCTCGTTCCTCGCTCACTACGTGCCACAGCTCTACGATGTAGGAAGGAAAGAATACTGAGTTTGAACCACGGATGAACACCTATACACACGGATCAGAAAAAAAATGAAAAGTGAATCAGCCATAATCACACGGCTGAGCTGGTATTCCTCATATCTGTGTCCATCCGCGTCCATCTGTGGTTAAAAAAATCTGGGACGACATGAGAGAAGGCACTCGACGATACTATACCCATTGCCCAGTCTGGGAGATACATCCAGACGAGATAGTCAATGCGAGATCACGCACCCGCGTTGAGCTAACTCATTAGTCTCGCATCGACTACTCTTCACGGAATTAATTGTTGGGAATCGAGGCTCACTTGATGATGTTCTGATCATTGAATACAGTAAACCAAAATGAGTCATCCAGTCATAGCTATCAACTTCGTTCGCTCGTTCCTCGCTCTCTGAATTATAGACCTCGACGATGGCAGAAAAAATTAAATTGAATAGATCACACCAACGGACATTATCGTAAAAATGAAAATCAAAGCAATCATACACGAAGCCGAGGAAGGCGGCTTTTGGGCTGAAGTTCCGGCACTTCCCGGTTGTTCGACACAAGGCGAGACATTGGAAGAACTTACAGAAAACCTGAAAGATGCGATTGCGCTCTGGTTGGATGTTGGTGAAGATGGAATCGAGCCTAAAAGCACTGATCGAATCTTAGAAGTCGCAGTTTGAAGCAGATCTCGGGAAAGGATTTCTGCAAGCTGTTGGAGTCTCATGGCTGGAAGCTAAAACGCATAAGCGGCAGCCACCACATATTCGTTAAAGAAGGACAAAGGGAACGAATTGTGATTCCGATTTATACGAACAAGCCGTTGAAGCTTGGCCTTCTAAAAGCGCAAATGAAGATTGCAGACATTCAAGAAAACGAACTCTGATGCCATCCAGTCGCAGTTATCAATGCCTTTCGCGCTCCGCGCTACAGGCACGATAGTGCTCGACGATGGCAGAAAAGAGAATTTGACATGCGCACGTAATTGCGCACGCTTGGTAACTCATGACTACCATAACTGCAACCAGCGCCCGAAATAAGCTCTACAGCCTTATCGACGAAGCGAATCGTTCACACATACCCATTCAGATTACAGGCAAGCGGGGCAATGCCGTGCTTGTCTCAGAAGGAGATTGGAAAGCTATTTCTGAAACGATTCACCTGAGCGCGATTCCCGGCATGGTGGATTCGATTAAAAATGGAATGAAGGAAAAGATTGAGGACTGCGGCGAGACGGTTGAGTGGTGAATTATAGGATCGTATACGCCAAGCAGGCACAAAAGGATGCAAAGAAAATTCCTCGAAGTAATTTAAAAGAGAAAGCACTCGAACTGATCGATCTACTGCAAGAAGACCCATTCAGGAAACCACCGGAATATGAGGCGTTGGTAGGTGATTTATCAGGTGCCTATTCCAGAAGAATCAACATTCAACACAGATTAGTCTACCAGGTTTACGAAGAAGAGAAGGTCGTGAAAATCTTACGGATGTGGACGCACTATGGCGATTGAGTTACCATCCAGTCGGAGCCATCAATTGCTGCGCCATCTCCGGCAGACCTCCGTCCGTTCGCTCGTCCCTCGCTCACTCCACGATAGGCCTCATCGATGGAGAGGAAATTAGCAGCTTGGCTTGTGTTGCATATGCAACACGATTTTGGGTTATGAAAACAGCAGCGATACACAGCCGAATCGATCCGGAAACAAAACAAAAAGCAGAAACCATTCTCAACCGTCTGGGCATGAGTCCCACGGAGGTAATTCGCATGTTCTACACGCAGATCAAACACTTGAAGAAAAACACAGGGATCATGCGCTGATTGGAAATTGGTATCCCTCGAGAGGGTCTTAAGAATGTAACTGTCGCCTGTTTCATATTTCTCCGAAAAGCGGGTTTTGTGTCGCCTCCGGCGCTCAAAAGGGGTTTTTGAAGTCCTCTTATGGCAAAACCGACAAATTTCCTGACCCGCCCGGGCCGCCTGTTGCTAGGCACCTTAGGGTGTTACTTCCTCTTTTGCTTGATTGGATGTTCCGGTGGCGATGAGCGGTCGGCACGTGAGCGGCCACCCGCGCCGGTCGAGGTGACGGCGGTTGAGCAGGGCTTGATACGCAGTCAGCGGACGTTTAGCGGTGCGCTGGAAGCGAGTGAGTCCTTTGCGGTTTCCCCCAAAGTGGGGGGTCGGATTGAGGAAATGGTCTTTGATCTGGGGGATGCGGTTCCGCGTGATGCGATCGTAGCCCGACTCGATGCTGACGAATTTCAGCAGGATTTGGCACGTGCCGAGGCCGAGCTTATGGTGGCCCGGGCTAATTTCGTCGAGGCCGAGAGTAGCTTGATGATCACGCAGCGCGCCATCGGTCGCTCCGAAACTTTGCGCGAGCGGGGCGTGGCTTCAGAAGCTGAGCTGGATCAAGTCCGCAGTGAACTGCTGGCGCAACAAGCGCGGGTCGAAGTCTTTCGAGCCGAAATCGCCCGCGCGGAGGCGGCGGTTGAGTATGCCAAAATTCGGGTGGATTACACCCATGTGCGGGCGCAGTGGCGCGGTTCGAATGAAAGTCGACTGGTGGCGCGGCGCTATGCGGATGAGGGACAAAACATCAGCGCGAATGAGGACTTGCTGCAAATTGTGGCCATCGATCCAGTTATGGCGGTCTTCTATGTGACGGAGCGTGATTATCCTAGCCTGCAGATAAATCAGCAGGTTGACATTCATACGGATGCCTTTCCGGGACGGATTTTTGTGGGACGCATCGCTCGTATCGCGCCGGTTTTCCAGGAGGCCTCGCGCCAGGCACGTATTGAAGTGCAGGTCCCCAATGCGGAGCGGTCACTCAAGCCTGGTATGTTTGTGCGGGCGGATGTCGAAGTGGCACGCGAGCCCGCTGCGACAATCGTCCCCTTTGAGGCCATTGAGCGGCGCGCTGATGTGACAGGTGTTTTTCTGGTTGCAGCAGAGGATGCCACAGCGGTCTGGCGTCCGGTCGAGCTGGGGATTCGGGAAGGGGACCGGGTGCAGATCATCGGGGAGAATTTGAGTGGTCGGGTCATCCGGCTCGGTCAACAACTGGTCGAGCACGGCTCACCCATTGCCATTTCCACGCGGTCTGCGGGTTCTGCTGCCACTAGTCCGTCTCAAAATGAGGATGGCGCTCGATGAACTTGCCGGATTTCAGTGTACGGCGGCCGATCTTCATCAGCATGGTGACGCTGATCCTGGTCATTCTCGGCAGCGTTTCTCTCAGCCGCCTGCAAATCGACTTGTTGCCTAGTATTGAGTTGCCCACCGCCTCAGTGCGCACTTCATATGAAGGAGCCAGCCCGGAAGTGATGGAGCGTTTGGTCACGCAAATCATCGAGGAGATTATCGCCACGGTGCCGGGGGTGGAAGAGATCAGTTCCCGCTCCGAGGAGGGCGACAGTCGGGTCAATGTCACTTTCGTCTGGGGCACGGATCTGGATTCCGCCGCCATCGATTTGCGTGCGACGATCGAGGATGAAATCAATGAGCTGCCGGATGATATTCAGCGACCTCGGGTGAGTAAATTTGATATCGATAGCTTTCCGGTGGTGCTGCTGGGGATCTCCAGTCCATTGGACCCGGTCGAACTGACTCAGTTAATTGAGGACCGGATTCGCTATCGCTTCACCCAGATACCGGGGGTGGCGCAAGTGGATTTTTGGGGCGGCTTTCCCCGTGAGGTGCGGGTCGAGCTCGATCCGGAGAAGGTCAATGCGCTGGGACTGGCGTTGAACGAAGTCGTCGAGGCCTTGCGCGACGCCAATCTGGATCGACCGGCCGGCGAAATCGATGACGGTCGCTTTGAAGTAACGCTGCGTGCGCCGGCGCAGTTTGAGAATCTGGATGAAATCAGAGACACCGTGATTGAGATTCGAGAGGGTGCTGCGATCCGCATTGGGGACGTTGCCGAGATTCGCGATACTTACGAAAAGCAGACCCGCATCATCCGGGTTAACGGTGAGCGTGGCGTGCGGATTGCGATTCGCAAGCAAGCGGCCGCCAACACGGTCGAAGTGTCGCACGGCATCCTGCAGGAGATTGATCGGATCAATCAGGAATTTCCCCAGATCCGAGTCGTTCCGGTGATCAATCAGGGTAATTTTATCGAACGTTCCATTCAAAATGTAGCGCGTTCGGTGCTCTATGGGGGTGGCCTGGCGATCCTGATTTTGCTCTTCTTTCTTCGTAATATCCGCAGCACTGTAATCATTTCGCTCTCCATCCCGATCTCGATTATAGCCACTTTTTCTCTGGTCTATTTTGGTGGTTTGACGATCAACCTGATGACGCTTGGTGGCCTGGCGTTGGGGGTGGGGATGATGGTCGATAGCTCCATCGTGGTGCTGGAAAATATCTTTCGCCGCCGGGATGAGAACCGGGAAACACCGCCGGAGGCGGCAGCCCGTGGGGCGCAGGAAGTTGGGCCGGCGATTTTGGCCAGCACGATTACCACGCTGGTTATCTTTCTGCCGATCGTTTTTGTGCAGGGTGTCTCCGGCTTACTTTTTCGTGAGCTGGCCTATGTAATCGCCTTTGCGCTGGTGTGCTCACTCGTGCTCTCGCTGAGTGTCGTCCCTATGTTGGCATCGGTTCTCCTTCGGCCGAAAAAGGCCCAGCGTCGCCACGCCCCCTGGATCGAGTCTTTGAAGATGCGCACGACCGCCGGATTTGAGCGCCTCAACGCGGGCTATGCCCGTGTGCTGCGGGCCGCGCTCCGGCACCGTGCGACTGTTGTTGTCGCTTCGATTGCTTTATTTGTGATCAGCCTCTTCATCCTACCACTGATTGGCACCGAGTTTATGCCTCCCAGCGACGAGGGAGAGGTTCGCGTTTCGGGAGAGATGGAAGTCGGCACCCGACTGGATTTGCTCGACCGCCAGACGCGGCTGATGGAGTCGATTGTTTATCCGGCTGTGCCGGAAGCGACTTCCTCGGTGGTTTCGGTGCAGGAGAACGAAGGGGAGATCCGTATGTCGCTGCTCCCGTCCGCGCAGCGTGCCCGCTCCAATGTCGCGATCGCAGAGGATCTGCGGCAACGGCTGGAGGGACAAATTCCCGGCATGACGATTCGCACGCGTGCACCGCAGGGGCAGTTTTTGCTGGAACGGATCCTTGGCGGCAGCGACGGCATCACGGTGGAGATCCGTGGCTTCGATTTCGATACCCTGCGCGCATTGTCAGAAGAGGTGGCCTCACGTATCGCTGAGGTCGATGGCATTACCGATGTCGATCAAAGCGACGATGTTGGGCTGCCCCAGCAATCGATTCTGCTGGATCGTAGTAAAATTGCTGATCTCGGCTTTACCCCGCGGGACATCACCCAACTCATCGAAACCGCGATCGCGGGCTCGCAGGCCGGAAACTTCAGGAGCGAGGGGAATTCTTACCGCATTCTGGTGCAGCTCAAAGATGCAGAGCAACGCTCGCTGGACGAAGTGCTGAACCTGACCCTGCTCACCGCAACAGGAGAAAATGTGGCGCTGCGTAATCTGGTGACGACTGAGAGCAGCCGCGCCCCTCAGCGCATTACCCGTAAATATCAGCAGCGGCAGGTGACGGTTTCGGGCAATGTGGCGGGCCGTCCTCTCGGTGATGTCGCCGTGGATGTTCAAGCCGCGCTGGACCGGATTCCCCGTCCCGACAACTATGACCTGATTGTCGCTGGCAACTACCAAGAACAGCAGGAATCGTTTCGTGAGTTGATCACCGCATTGATTCTTTCGCTGGTGCTGGTTTACATGGTGTTGGCCTGTCAGTATGAGAGTTTTCGCGATCCGCTGATTGTGATGGTGGCTACTCCCATGGCCGGCATTGGCGTGCTGCTGACACTTTGGTTGACTTCGACGACCCTGAATTTGCAGTCTGCCATCGGCTGCATCATGCTGGGAGGCATTGTAGTCAATAACGCCATCCTACTGGTGGATCAAGCGAGCCGTCTGCGCAGCGACGAGGCACTGAACGTGCACGACGCCGTGCTGGAGGCGGGGCGTCGTCGTCTCCGGCCGATTCTCATGACGACGCTCACCACCATTCTCGGGCTGTTGCCGTTGGCTTTGGGTATCGGTGAAGGTGCCGACGCCCAAGCGCCACTCGCACGCGCCGTCGTTGGCGGCCTGGTCGGTGCCTCGCTGATTACGCTGGTTTTAATTCCGGTCGTTTACACGCTCCTGCATAAAGAAAATACTCCAAAAGAATCCGCACGATGAAATTCCCGATCTACCCCGCTTTCTTCCTTGCTGCGCTGGCTTCCGGCAGTAGTGATACCGTCCCGGTCGCAGGTGATGCCTTGCCCAGGGAACTGGCGATTGAAACCGCTGTTTTTCTAGGCTTGCGCAACAATCACGAGCTGCGGATGCAGCAACTGGAGCCGGTCATTGCCGGAGCTTTTGAACGCATCGAACGCGGTCTCTTTGATCCGGAATTGTTTGGTGGAGTCAGTTTTTCCGAGGAGAGTTTGAGTGAAACCGACCGCGCCACCGGGCAGCAATTTGCGGTGGAGGGTCGCGACTCGGAAGTGGTGGTCGGGCTGCGGCAGCGCACCCCGGTCGGCACGGAGATCGAGCTTTCTGCCGGGACGGAGCGTAACGTATCCAGCCGTTCGCCCGAGCAGCAGGAGACGCGTTTTGGCCTCACCGTAACTCAGCAGCTACTGCGTGGCTTCGGCCCGTCTGTCGGCCTGGCCCGGCTGCGGCAAGCGGCCCTGGATACCTTGGCCAGCGAGAGTGAATTGAGGGGCTTTGCCGAAGCTCTGGTGGGCAATGTGGAAAACGCCTACTGGCAACTCGTTCTCGCGGGTGAATCGATTCTGGTCTTTGAGGAGTCGCTGGAATTAGCCAAGGCCCAGCTGAGTGATGTCGAAGCCCGTATCGAAGTCGGCCAGCTATCCGACTACGAAGCGGCGGCCGCCCGGGCTGACGTAGCACTGCGGAAGCAGGAGCTCATCGATGCCAGAAGCCTGCAAAAGCTGCGACGCTTTGAATTAATGCGTCTGATTTACCCCAAATTTCCGGTGAACGAGGCCTTCGAGTTTACCACCACAACCCAGCCGGATATCGGCTTGGTTGAGGTTCCCGCAATCAATGAGCGCGTCACGCTTGCCCTGCAATCGCGGGCCGAAATCAAGGAAGCTGAGTATCAGCTTCAGCGTGGAGAATTGGAAACTGTCGTCACCCGCAATGGGCGGCTGCCTCGGCTGGAGTTGTTTATCAACCTCGGCAAGTCCGGGTTTGCTGATACCTTTCAGCAAAGCTTCCGTGCCAGTGATGGCCCGAATTATGACACGACGGTCGGCATCGAGTTCAGCCAGGATCTGGGGAATCGTGCCCAACGTGCACGCGACGACATCGCTCGCGCGACACTGGAGCAAGCGGAAGAAGCACTCTTTAATCTGCGTTCACTCGTTCGCTTCGATGTTTTACTGGCTTTGAATGAACTGGAACGCGCGCAGCAGCAAATCTCCGCCTCATCTGAGACGCGGCGTCTGCGCCAGCAGATTTTTGAGGCCGAACAGGACCGCTTCGAAGTGGGGGATTCGACCGCGCTGGAAGTCTCCCGCACGCGGCGGGATCTGGTCGAAAGTCAGATTGCCGAAATCGAGGCGAAAGTCGCTTACCAGCTGGCGAAGCTACAGCTGTTTCTGGCCGAAGGGAGCCTGCTCGACCGCCGTGGCCTAGTCATCGAGTCGGCGCGGTAAGTTTTGATCGGCGAGAACAGAGTCGCGCTATCCTCCTTAAGGTGAATGAGGACTAGGGGCACCTGTACTCCAGTTCGCGGGGTCATTCCCATAGCTGCTATGGATCGCGCGCTGTAAACTTTGCCCGTAACCGTCCGCGTCCGTCGGCCAGAGGTCACTGCCATCATTGGGATGGCTGCCATCGCTGTAGGCCACGCGATCGACTCGGATGAATTGCCGAACCCCAGTGTTATCGATGTCTCCAGGCTTCGACAGGTTCAAGGCTTCACCGTCATTTGAGAGATTTCCAGTAAAGGGGCCGAGGATACTGTCTGCCACGACTCCGGGATACCTCGCTTGAAAGGCCGCTGAGCTTTTCACAATATAGAGGGACTCACCTACTGCCATTACGCGTGGGTTAGATGGAAAAATATAGTCAACCGCGCCATCAATTTTCCAGGGCTCGGCGACTGTGGCGTCATATAGAGGCACTGGCTGATTCGAAATATTGGTGATCCGGATGAATTCGTAATCCTCATTGGAATAGGTATTATCAGACGGCCAGTCCGGATGATAATGGATTTCGCTAATCACGACCGGACCCACGATGGGGGCAGCGTTGGTGCTGCCCGCGGTCTTGGAGGTAAGCGCGACAAAATTAAACGTTCCGGTCGAGGCTTTTAGGTGGCGTCCCATGGACACTTCGGGATCGGATGCGCCAAAGTCTTCTTCCTCAAAATATCCATGATGGTGACCCAGTGCATCCAGTTTTGCAGTCACCACCACCATTTCTCCATTCTCACTAAGCGCAAAAGCTTCCAGTTTTCCAGGATCAGTTGATGCCACGCCGAAATGATTATCTTGGGTGAATACCAGATACCCGCCAGCCGGCAGAGTGGTTCCCGCTGCGATTCGATATTTCATGCGTGCAGTTGAATCATCGCTCAAAAACCAACCACTTAAATCAACCGGGGAACCACCGGTATTGTATAATTCGATCCAGTCGTTGGGAGCCTGGTCACTGTGAGCGAGCACTTCACTGATCACGATGCTGTTCGGCATCGGCACATCGGTTTCTTCCTGTGCACCCGGCGAGCCACCCCAACGAGCGGAGGGCTTCCATGCATCCTCATTCGACCAAGCAGTGGCGTCTGTCGGCATCGGTGACTGCAGCGCTAAGCTATACCCGTCGCCATCGGTTTGATCATACCATCCGTCCCTAAAGTCGAATGACTGAATGACCGCACCCGTCGTGTCGCGCAGGGTGATTTGTTCCCCGCTGTTGCGCAGGGCTCCGGTATATTCGCCTGCGACAGGTAGGCCTGTCCCGTAGTGGCTCTCGAAGGCGAGTTGGTTTTCCACGATGAGAACACGTTCTCCGGCAGCGAGCATGCCGACGCCAAAAGTATAGGAGACGCCGTCACTCACGGTAATGCCATTGAGGTCGATTGCCTCGCTGCCGTTGTTCTGTATTTCGATAAATTCCGCATCACTGACAGCTGGATTATACATCAGTTCTGTAATGCGTAAGTCCGCGACCGGGTTTCCGAATGTGAATTTCCGCGAGGTTAAGGGTGACCATTCGCCATTCTCAAGACTGCGGGCGCGCAGGGTGGTGGACTGGGCTAGTTCCAGCGGCGTGGTGTATTCCAGCGCCGAGGGTGAAAGCTCCCAGCCTCCGCCGCTTGCTTGTTTTCCGATGAGTTCAAAGCTGATGAGGAAATCGGAACTTCCAAAAGATCCATTCATTCCATGGATTGCCAACACGTTGGTGCCGACTTTTAGCTGATTGGCAAGTGAACCCAAATCAAACTCCTCAAACTCGATCGCCCGATAGTCGGGGTTATCCCCAGCAGCCTGTGCATTCCACTCAAGTGGATCTGGCTTATAGACTGAAACAGATTCGACTCCGTTCAGATAGGCCACAAAGCCGGAATCATACTGAATACGAAGCTTTAAGAAATTGATATTGTTCAGGTCCTCTTGTGTCAGCGTAAACGGAACCCGAATATAACAGCTTGTCTGAATGCCATCCATCAGGGAGCCGACATTCGCGGAGATATAAGGGAGATAATCGGAAGCTCTATCGTAGCCGACTCCACCGTTAGCACTTGCCCACCCAGAATCATCAAAAGGTTCGGCACCTCCTGTCCAGTTCAAGCCTATGTTACTTGTTGGAACCAGATATTTGCGTGCACCCCAACGAGAGAAAAGTTGGATGTCGGGTCCTGCGGCTATAGGCGGGCTATAGACTAAGATTGGGCTATTGTCCAAAGTGTAGTAGATCGGGTTACCATTGGCAGAAAGCGTGATCTGGTTGCCGCTTGAAAGCGCGCCGCCCATGCTGGGCTGGCCGTTTAATTGCAGTTCCGGCGCAACGGTATCGGGAAATAGTCCGGCATCCTTATATTTCCCAATCGCAATAGTGCTTCTCCCGTCGTCGGCTTCAGTGAAATAGGTGTTCTTAAACCAATCCCACTCGGTATCAAACTGGTTGCCGCGAGTGAACAGCTGAGGCACTGCCGGAGAGAGGTGGTCTTGAACAAAATCCCCCCAGCGCGCGGATTCTCCGATGATGGCAGCGTAAACTTCATAGATGAGTGCGTTATATCGATTCAAGGCTACCGACGGTGTCAAAACGCCGCCTTCCTCCAGGCAATGCACCTGAATTCGGTCGGCAAAACGAAGTCGATATTCGGGATTATTATGCAGCGCGTTGTGCATCGTTCGCGGTCCACCGACATATTCGGTAAATGGGATGGGCATGTACCACTGATCTTCCATTGTGGCTTCGTTATCCCATGGATAGAACTGCCACTTTCGGGGTAGGGCTTCACCGGCGATGGCCGCACGTTGACTGCCAGCATACCAGTTCTTGGGTCCCCAGTCATTGTTTTGCAGCCATGTGTTCATAATCACATGATCGATGAATTGATCCAAATCCAGCAATTCCTGGATGGCAGCGTAGGTGCTGGCATCCACGGGGTTGCCGGTTGAAAAGGGGGTGAATAAATTCCAAAGGGTGGACCATGTTTCATCCCCCAAACCTTTCCATTCAAAAGCGGGTGTTTCTGAGACCCCCTCAATGACTTCGTAGTCTTCTGGATTGCCCCCTTCATGTGCGGCAAGGAAGTCGTTGTCAGGTCTTTCTGCCGCTTCATAAAGCCCCCAGTAAAGTCCGTTGATGTAGAGGTGGACAAAACGATAATGGGGGGAAAGGTGTCCCATCGCGCGCTGTGTATCCAATACATAGGGGTCACGAATGTATTGAGCATTCGCGGCTCCCTCGACCCAATTCGTGTGGTATTGGGATCGCAGGGCAATCGTCTCGAAGGTGTCAACCTGACTGCCCGGAAAGAGAGGGAAGGTTAGTTCCGGGGCGCCGTAGCGATCACGGAAGCTGAGTCTAAGGGAGTGTTTTGAATTTTGTGGCTTTCGGCTGTCATTGCCGACCAAGCGAATGGCGCAATCCACTTGGATCTTTTCACTGCTCAAAGGATCGAAAATCTCCATCGACACGGGACGCTCCCAATTATTAGTCGGATCGGTGGAGTCGTGATAGCCCCAAACGTTAGTGTAAATTCCCGTTTCCGGATCAAACAGGTGTTCCAGGTCCATGACCAGCGAGACGCTGGGGATCGAAAGCATGCCGGCCTCAAACTCACTGTTGTAGGGCTCCTGATTGAGCACTTCGGGGTCCATAGCATAGTCTGGAATCCCATTCGAATTGGAGTAATTTTGAGTGTCCCAAGTGGCGGGGAAGCTACGATCCGCCGCAGTCTGATCGCTTTGGGTGCGAATATCCGCAAGGAAAATGAAACTCCGCGTCATGACCGAGCTGGGCCGATTTTCGTCCAGCACGCCGACCGCTCGTAAGGTGGTCGTTCCTGTAATCTGAAGCGCTGTTTGGTAAAGCGTCGCACCAGGAGCGGGGGAGCCATTCAGTATGGGCGATGACCCGTCTAGCGTGTAGTAAATTACAGCGCCGGGGGTGGGCGTGTATAATACAGCCTGCTGCGATTCGGAATAAAAACCACGTTCCAGACTACAGGTCAGGTTCTCCACCAAGCCAGAGTAGGCCGGGCCATTGGCGCTGCCCATTGTCGGTGTGATAAGGAAGGCCCACTCTTTAGGATCGGCTAAACTGTCGGGATCCCTTCCCAGCGAGAGGTTTTCCTTCTGCTCGCCGAATACCACGCGATCCACCAAGGTGGAGCCATCAGATTTATAGAGCAGGATTTCTTCCCCCGCCGCGCTTAGTCCGAACGGAAGATGCAAAGGGCCGTCGGCGATATCGTTGTCGGGCCAGAGCACCAAATATCCTCCCGCCGCAATGGTGGTTTCTTCCGGCACACCTGCGGGAAACTGGTATTTGAGTGGGTTAAGCGGATCGTCGCTTATATACATGCCCGCCAAGTCGAGTGCGGTGTTTCCGGCATTATATAATTCAATCCAGTCGTCGGCCTGCCCTTGGAGGTCCTCCATGCCACTGCCTCTGGCATTATCCGCCACAAATTCATTGATCAGGATAGGCGGAATATTGCGGTCCAAGCGCCACTCTGCTCCCAACACGCTGAAATCCGCGGCATTGACCTGATCGTCCGCATTCAGATCCGCCGGATCTCCTTCAGGGAACTGCATCCATTGTGAACTCAGTATCTCCAGGTCACGTAAATCGACTACACGGTCTCCATTCAAATCTCCTGCCAGACTCCCTTCCTGTGGGACCTGAGCCGTAAGAGATCGACTGCCGGTGCTGATCACGCACAGGCTTAATAAACCGAGAAAAATAATGGCTGCAGGTAAGGAATGTTTCATGGTTTATAAACGCGGAAAAACATTTTCGGCGCTTCAGTTAGAGGAACAACGTGTTCGCCGTCCTTATTTCCACTTGGGCTCCAAGTGCCGTTCAAGTCATCGGTCGTCATCAGCTCTCCGCCCTCAAAGGTTACGGTAACCTGTCCTTCGTTGACCGAGATCTCAAGTATTCGGGGAGGGGTGAGGTCTAACGATTGAAAGCTGACCTCCATGTCATTTGCCGAGCGGCCATCGGTTAGCACAACGCCCCCACGGATCGTATTCGCTTCGACCGTGATCAAAGCGGGCTCGCTGAGTGCAAGCGTGCAAAGCAGGCCTTCGGCGGGCGGTGCGTCTTCCGGGCGGGCGGCATTCCACAAGCTGCCAAATTCAAGAGTCACTCCCGCACTCGCTAAACCAGAAAGCGTGTCCGCTGGGGCATCGGAGGCAGGCGCCACTGGTAGATAATTTGGATGGTTCCAATCCACTTGGCCTGCTTCATCCACAGTTAAATATTGCCGGAAGGCGGCCGGGAAAATGCCGTAGCCGGGGGCGGATGAGGTGCTTTCGCCTCGTAGCGCTGGAGTAACCGCGGTGATTTGCCCTTTGGAAACCTGAAGATCCAAATTAAAAAAACGAATCTGTTCGCCCTCCGTGGAACGATAACGCACCTCAACTTCGGTTTCTTTTTGCACCAAGAAAACCTCAACGACCGCTAACAATGGCAGGGGGGATAAAAATGCCAGGAGCCCTAAGAAAGCTCGATGCGCATAATTGAAAGACATCGTTTGATAAGACCAAGTTTACCAACAATTTGCAATTTTTTAATTCATGCCCGAAATCGAAAGTTTCGACGCTTACCGGGAAGTTGTGGGGGGGGCGAAGTATAGTTTTTTTATAAGAGCTGACCGGAGCAGT
>Ga0307981_1001643_pt1 | contig 19524 bp, 19 predicted proteins | sample OrgLakmetagen987_FD_201849 | JGI IMG/M metagenome (GOLD analysis project Ga0307981, IMG submission 201849) | Saline water microbial communities from Organic Lake, Antarctica - #987 | ecosystem: Environmental > Aquatic > Non-marine Saline and Alkaline > Saline | place: Antarctica: Organic Lake... | reverse complement strand
CGCGTCGCAGTCGAAGCGGGCGTCTCCAGCACATGGGGCAAATACATCGGCCTCGCAGGCAAGACCGTCTGCATCGACCGCTTCGGAATGTCCGCCCCCGGCGACACCGTGATGGAACAACTCGGCATGACCGCCGAAAACGTCGCGAAAGTAGCCAAGGAGCTACTCTAAGCTGTAATATTAATATGCTTCCTAGACAATGGCCGCTCCGCACAGGAGCGGCCTTTTCTGTTTAGACATCAGCAATCTGGAAGATATCTGAGCGAAGAGTGCTGACAACAACTGCCTGCGACGAACCGAACGGAAAGGTGAAGATTCACACAGAAGTCGAATTCATTCCCCATATGTAGTTAAGCACAAAATACAGGGACATAAGATGGGGGGATCTGATTCGCCATCTCCGCATGAGCTTAGCCTGAAGTGACCATGTCGAACTGTCGAATGAAGCCGCCCGAGATACTAGCGTGGCGCGCGAGCGGATACAAATTAGGGATGGAGTCAGGAGGCCTTTGCCATTGGGCTTCGAATAGACTTCTAATGCACGCATTAGTTTGTAGCTTTCAGTGAGAAGGGCTTGCTCACCTGCGTATGCTTACTTACAGAAAATTCCGCCGTTTGGATGTCCGAATTCCTTTTTCAGGACTACTTGGACTGTATCTTTTCTGCGGGGTGGCTTGGCTAGGGTTCAGCCGAAGCCCATGGCAGGTCGCTTTGACGGTGACGACAGCGGTGTTAACTGACTTTACGGCGAATTATTTTTTCCGAGGTCGAAGAATCGAGTTTCCTTGGAGTGGTTTGATCACTGGCTTTGGGCTATCGTTACTTTTGAATTTTGGGTCGCATGCTTGGTTGCCCATTTTACCAGCGCTGCTCGCGATTACCTCTAAACATATATTTTTGGCAGAGGGTCGGCACATTTATAATCCTGCGCTTTTCGGCTTAATTGTCGGAATGGTTTTATCCGGCGGCGAGTTGTCGCCGGCTCCGGCTTATCAATGGAACGCGACTTCAGCGTTGGCGGCAGTTTTGGCTGGATTAGCTCTAATGATCTTTGTCCCGAGGATAAAGCGGACGCCATTACTGGTCGCTTTCCTGGGCTTTTACGCGATTCAAATGTTATTTCGGGCATGGGTCATGCGCTACCACATTCCAACCGAAACGATTTTCCTAGGAACCATTTCTTCACCGGCATTTTTCCTTTTTGTCTTTTACATGCTGACGGATCCGTCGACATCTCCGAAGTCCTGGCGTCTGCAGGTTGGGTTGGCTTTTGCGGTGACCACGGTCGATTTATTTCTACATTTTAAACAAAGTTATTCAACGCTATTTCCTGCGCTTTTCATCGTCCAGTCTGTTACTTTGATCGCCCTGTGGGCACGAACCATTTGGAGACAGAGTCATCGATGGTGGCAGCCGATGCTTAAAGCGACCTCTTTCCTTTTACTCGCGCTCCTTTGCTTTTCTTTAACGAAGCGAGATCCAGCCGATGCTCCGGCAGACTTTCGGTTTACCCGGATCAATTCGGAGTTCAGTGGACTTGGGGCACAAAACGGGCGTGTATTGCAAGCGGTAGACCCCAGATTACAGCATATCGCAAAGTGGTTGTTGTCGGTAGGGGATGCCGTGTCGATTGCGGATGTGAATAACGACGGGTTTCAGGATGTATTTTTGAGCTATCCGTTGAAGGAGTCTGCAAGTCGTGCAGCTCTCTTTTTGAATCAGGGAAACTTGAGCTTTGAACGAGTTGAGTTGAAGACAATTTCGAAGTATTTTACCGACTTTTCGGAGAATGGCCTGCCATCCTGTCCAATTTTTGCAGACTATGATAATGACGGGGATCAGGATCTCTTCCTGGGTGTCAGTTTCGGAGAATGCCGACTGTATCAAAATCGGCTGATTGAAGAAGGAGACTTGAATTTTGTCGACGTAACCGAATTTGCCGGAATAGCAGGGCCTAGTGTTTGTTTAGCCGCCGTATTCTTTGATGCGGACTCAGACGGCTTACTGGATTTGTTGGTCGGCAATGCGCTTTCGCCGTATTTGAAAAAGTATGATGACGATCGTAAATTAAATTTGTTTGATTTGCCCGCTGAAGAATATGCTGGGGATCGTCGTATGTTTCATTTTATGCACACGAGTTGGCACCGAGCTGAGAACGGCGGAGCGTCTATTTTGTATCGCAACCTCGGGAATGGTCAGTTCGAAAAGCTATCTGGTGCGGATATAGGGATGCCTGAGACCCATTGGACCCTGGCATTGAATACGGCAGATTTTAATAATGATGGTCTGCCTGATGTGTATGCCGCTTCTGATTTCGGGCCGGACGACATTTATCTGAATCAGGGAAAATTTCGCTTTAAACGTCTAGCTGGGAATGTCGTCGGGCAGGTCGGCAATGATACCTACAAGGGGATGAACGTCAGTATTTCCGACTTTAATGGAGACAGCTTCCCGGATGTGTATGTTTCCAATGTGCATGTGCCGCTCCAAGCTGAGGGGAGTTTGGTTTGGTTGACAAAGCCGGACTTGAAAAAAGGCGCTCAGTTTAAGAACGGGAGCATTCGCACGGGGCTCTTGAATCCGCATCGTTTTGGCTGGGGTGCCGGGGTGGCCGATCTTGATTTAAATGGCGAACCTGACCTAGTTCAGGCAAATGGAATGGTGGACGACACGATTGACCGGAAGTTTAAAGAGCCTAAGGACTACTGGTATGTGAATGGACGACTCATGCGCACCGGGCCGGAAGTGCATGCCTATGCGGACCGCTGGGGAGACTTGAGGGGATACTCGATTTGGGGATTACAAAAAAACCGGGTGATGCTGAATCGCGGGGGCCATTTCGAGGATGCGGCAGATACGGTTGGTCTTGGAGAGCTAGGGAATGCGCGGGGCGTTGGACTGGCTGATTTTGATAATGATGGAGATATCGATCTTTTACTCACGCATCAATTTGAGGCGGCGTCTTTATACCAGAACGATCAAAGTGAGACAAAAAACTGGGTCGGTGTAGCACTAACTGGCGATGGGCAGCTGGTCGCCCGCGATGCAATCGGCGCGAGGATCACAGTTCGCTCCGGAGATCAAACCACGCATAGTTGGATTCAACCGGCGAGTGGGTTCTCTGCCCAAGGAGATCGCCGACTAGTCGTCGGAATTCCGGAATCAACTGGAACCATCCGTATTGTTTGGCCTGATGGAGTCGAGTGGACATCATCCGAAATTGAAGCAGGTCGTTACTATTCGATCTCCCGCGTAGATGCGACTACGTCGGCGCTCAGGGCCGTGCCTCTTTCAGGCCATAGCCCTGCATTACTGGTGACGACGCATAAGCAGAGCAACTAAGATTGCCGCAACGAGGGCTGAGCCTGCCGCTACAGCTATAAGCTTTAGCGACCCCATTTTTTCGATGAATGGATTGTTGATTGGGTCCATAGTAGCTTGGATACGAACGAGCTTCCAACTGTCGCCTTCTTTTCGAGCGATGGCAGTCCAATCCGATGTAAACTCAAAAACTGCTCCGGAGCTAATTTTGACCACTTCCTTGGTGCTGCCACTGGCAATGGCGACTGTTTCGTAAAACAGCGTCTCGTTCGGGATCAGTTCGACCGTGTAGGTGCCACTGTCTCCGAGGTAATTTTGTAACATCGCCCAATAATCGAGCAAGCCGTTAAGGCCAGTAATGGATTCGCCTGTGACCATGACACCGGTAAAATTATCGGCCAGGTATGGACTCAGGCTCTGGATATCACCTTGTGCAATTGCGTTCTCGTAGGTCGTTTTCAGGCTGCGGAGCGCGTCTTTATCTTCTTCAGTCGACCCGAAGGCGGTTGAGGCTGCAATTGCTATGAGTGTAAGTAGGTAAATACTGATTTGTTTCATCGTTCTAATTATTGGGTGATCCGTTTTCCGTTTTTCCAGTGGCTGAATGGTGGAGAAACTCGAAATGCTCTCACCGTTTCTCCGGATTCAATTTGAGTGCCTGCAGTGAGTAGCGAGTAGCCGCCTACAAGTGTTTCACTTCCTATCTGTATCGTGGCGAGGGCTAATTGCGAGACGCCATTTTCAGTGCGATCAATGACGTGAGGATTGAGGCGGACACCAGCTCCAAAGACAACATTATCTCCGACATCCAGAAAGCTGCGGTCGAGGATCCTGACCCCGGGAGACCAATATGTGAACTTTCCAATTCGGGACCCCCAGAGTCGAAGCCAAGTGGAATACGCTCCGGGAATAAAACGCAGGATTTCCTCTAGAAAAGGTAAGCGATTGAAGAGCATTTGAAGCTGCAGGCTCAGCCACCAAAGTAGAAACTGGTTTGAGTCGGTGGTATAATAGGGGCCCTTCTTGCGCAGAGTGATGACAACGAACCGAGCGAGAATTGGAGGGATGATATAGACACACAAAATCGCGTTGACTATCCGGAACGGAAGACTCGCATGCGATGCAAAGAGAATCAACAGTGTCAGACTGAGGTGAATCAATGGTATGGCATTGAGCAGCAGCATCGCGACTTGCCTCCATCCGGATCCATCAGGTTTTGTAGCCTTAGCGTATGATTTTTCCGGCATAGTGGTTATTGACGCGTTCGTTGGTTAGGCGGGGGCCCTTCCACATGATAAGATAGGCTTTGAGTAAGCGCTCCTGCTCGCCATCGCCTTCACTTCCGATGTCTGGCAGCTGATTCCAGGGGGTAAGTGGGTGTGCGTGATGATTCTTGTGCCAGTTATGATTGAGCCAGAGGCGATCCAACCACTTCCAGGTTCGAAGGTTTTTCGCGCCTTTTAAGACTGAGCGCTCGGTCCCGTAGTGGTGGACGTATTGCAAGGTGGACCAAAGGAAGCCGAAGCCACAGAGAAGAAGAATATAGTGGCCCGGGGGGATGTCCCACAGCAGGGCCCAGCTAAAATGCAGGATGAATGCCGCGACCGCTTCGATGCGAATCAGGCGCATATATCGAGGGTTCAATGACTCCAATAATGATTGAGTCGGACGGTCAAAATCTGCCCATCGCGCGGTTAAAAGCTTCGGCAAGAAAAGAGCTATAAAGTTCGACGCGACGACAGTGACCCAAAAGAGACCGGTCAGTATTCCGTAGAATTGGAGGTATTTCCACACTTTGCTCTCACCCTCAAAGTAAAAATCAAAGGCTTCATCGTCGGATCGATTTCGGAGATGATGACCAATGTGGCCTTGGCGTAGTAAGTGAAACGGCGCGGGAAAGAAGAGGGCCAGGATGGCTCCGCAAAGGTCGTTCAGTTTGCGATTCATGTGGAGTAGTCCATGCTCGGCTTCATGGAGTAAGGCGTAGGTCGAATTCATTAATAATGCGTAAGCTAGCGTCAAAAGCCCCAAAACTAGAAATGAATCCGTTTGTCCACTGAAGGCTAGCAGGCTGAGAAGCCCGACTGTTTGTCCCACCGCTATCGCGAGATTCAGTTTACCGGGGATCGTGTGTTTAGTGGGCGCTTTGTCGGTCATAGGCGAGTAGAGTTTCACCGAGTTTGGCAAATTCAGGATAGAGATCAAAAAGGGCAAAAGTCCTTGGTAACTTTTCTCTATTGTAGAGGCTGGCGTGGTAAGCTCTGTCGTGCTGCAAGTGCGCTAGTTGATTCATGAGTGGGCCGTGCAACTCGGAGAGCTCTGAATGTTCGTCGACCAGTTGGTTGACGACGGCGCGTGCCGCTCGCTTCGGTGTGGTGAAGAATTCTGCCATCATCCATTGGAACAAGCGCGCATTGATCACTCTTGTCGGACGTGAGCGTTTTTTCCAGAGAATATCAATGAGCTCCAGGTCCCAGCGAACGTGGTGAACTTCGTCGGCTAAGTGTTTACGATGTAGTTCGATGAAGTGTGGCTCAATACCTGGTCGTGAATTGATACAAGTCTGACTGATAAAGATGGAGCGCTCCTCCTGAACGAGCATGACCCAAATCCAACATGGTAGTAGCCACGGTTGTCGAGTGAGTGCTTCTGTCAAAACTGATTGCCAGCGCGGAATCTGGATAAAGTGGTATGTATTTGGGGTCAGTGAGAATGTATCGGGGGCAATTTGGTTGTTTAGTTTTCGAAACCACGCGGTGTGGCGGCGTTCGTCTGCTTCGAATTCCTTAAGGTTTTCTGCCAACTGAGCGCCGATCCGCTTGGGGTTTGTATACAGAGCAGGAAGGACGGTTCTAGCGAGTGACTCCTCGAAAAAGGCAGTTTGTTCGTTGATATAGAGTCCATAGAGTTGGGTATAACGAAGTTGCTGGGAGGCCGTGAGCTCCTTCCATAGTGGAGTGAAATATAACGCAGTATGTTCGGCTGGATAGAATGGTTGGCTACGATCAATGAGATCGCCGAAAGTAGCTGCCAGCTCCTTTGCTTCGATATTGGATGGTTCGGTAATCATCGGTCGCGGGTGAAGTAGGCAGAGACTAAATTCAGCAAGGACGGGTGGTTGAGGTCTTTTTCGATTTGGTTAGAAATGCTGTCGTGGTATTTTGGCAATTCTGTCCAATGCAGGGCTGGCCTGAGATGGTGAGCCGTGTGGTAGCCGTTATTAAATAAGAACCAGTTGGATAAGCCCCCTGTCACGTTGCGTGAGTGGTTATACTTCGACTGATGCGAGCAATTCTGGTGCTGAAGTAGGTTGATTGTGATAAGGCAGGCTTGCGCGAGTCCCCAAGGTAGACCGAGGAACAGGATGGTCTTGATTGGGGCAATGATTAGGAGGATCACTCCTACGCCGTAAAATAGTAGGCGCTCGCGAATTGCTTGCCGGTAAAGGTTCGCGTTGGAATCCTTCCATCGTTTTAGATCTGAGGGCTTGCGGCGATACATCTCGGCGATGGAGGCGAACGGAAACTCCAGCAGTCCCCAAAAGGGCTTTTTGTTGGATACAATAGAGACCCGAACGAAGTCCTCTTCGCTTTGGTGGAGGCCGTGATGCCGTTCGTTATGTGCGGATATGATACCTGTCGGGGGTTGTCCTGTGGCGAAGGAGAGGCAGCACTGAAAGAAATGGTTCCAGTTTCGCTTTAAGAAGATGGGGACGTGCATCTGATTATGTGCGATAATCGTGGCTGCAAAGGTAAATGGAAATGCGGCAAGAATCGACCAAAGGCTGCGCCCACACCCAGACCAGTTGACGGCTAATAAGTAGATTGTCAGCGCGGTGAATAGCAGCGCCCGCAGATCAGCTATGTGTCTAAGGCGTGGGATCTTCAAGGCCATCGTTCTGGGCGGTCATATTGACTTTCGTCGTTTTTCAAAGGGTTTGATGGACAAGATTAGCGTATCCGTATCTTATCAGAGGAAAATTGAGCCGCAGGAGGCTCGCAATCTATAAATGTTGGGATAAGTGAACGAACATTGGTATATTTACTGTCGTAGTCAGCAACTGAAGTCGAAACCGCTACCTCGGACGATTTTCGGCCAAGCTCTGGTTGCTTTTCGGGCGAGAGATGGTGCTTTGGGTGTTTTGGCGGACCGCTGTGCACACCGAAATCTAGCCCTCTCCCGCGGCCGGGTTGTTGAAAAAGGTTTGAGTTGTGCGTATCACGGCTGGACCTGGTCGACGGAGGGACGTTGTGTCTATATTCCTGCTTCGTGTCAGGATTGCTCTGCCTACGCTCAGATCAAGGTCAGGCAGTATCCGGTCGAGGAGAGCCAGGGATTTCTCTGGGTGTGGATGGGGCCCGCAGATTCTACTCCTTCGGCAAAACCGATGCTTTTTCCACGATTTGCTGATCAAGGTTGGCACCATTGGGTCATGGAACGGGAATTCGAAGGGAGTGCTTTCAACTGCGTAGAGAATTTTCTCGATGTGCCACATACGGCACACGTGCATCGAGGACTCTTTCGCGGGGCTGAGGCGAAGCTAGTCGAGATTGAAATTACCTCAGGAGCTAACTGGATCCAGGCGGAGTTCTTGGAAGAGGAACGGATGGAGTCATTGATCGGGCGTCTGCTTTTTAAAAAAGAGGGTGCAATCGTGCATACGGATCGCTTTCAACTGCCTTACGTCACCCGAGTGGATTACCGTATGGCCGAGAGCCGCCAGTATATCGTGATGAGCCAGTGCACTCCTATCGATGACGAAAGGACGCGAGTGTTTACCTACATGGCTTACCGCTTCGATCCCTTTGGTCTGGCGGTTCGCTTGATTTTTGAACCACTGTCGCACCTTATCTTAAACCAGGATATTGTGATCGTGCGCGAGCAAGCAGAGGATCTCCGCCGGACAGGCACTGCACGTTTCATTTATTGGGAGACGGATGCGATCGCAAAAGGGATACGGAGACTTCTGGACGGAGAGTCGCTGGCAAATGAGGCGCCGCAGCGCAAGCGCTTGAAAGTATGATTTCAGAGATCATCTCCTCAATCACCTCCTCAGAGGCAGTTATTTTATTGTTTTTGCAACTGTCTGCGGTGCTGATCGTTGTTTATCAGAAGAAAGAGGGGCGACTCGGAGGGCCCATTTCAGGGATAAAGGCAGTATGGTTGGTGTATGCGATTACGAGTTGGTTTGGAATTCCACTCTTAATGTTCGAGATATCCTGGGTCTTTCAGGTCCTTTTTCTTTCGATGCTGATCCGTGGTGTTGTTGAAGTGTATTTGTGCGGGAAGAAGCTCTGGAAGACGAGTTACGGTTTGCTTCATAATGGTATCCAAATTGCCTGCATACTCTCGGGATTACTGTTTGGTCATTTGGGGGGAGCGCATCAGTTCTGGTTATGGCTTTTGTTGCTTGGTTTCATCACTGAAGTAATTTTTGTCATGGGTTTTCGTCGACAAAGCTTCAAGCCGAGCGAGGGTGTCTATTTCGTGCCTTCCGGCGAGACGGGTCGAAGGTTGAACCGTTTAACGGGGCTTATTTTCGCACCTCAGTATGTCGTATGGCTGGTTTTGCTCGTTTCCTCTGCGATGCAATGAATACTGGATGGACTTATGGAATTAAGATCGGAAGTTGTCCCTGTTCAGTCGCTCGGCGAGACGCTGATTTGGGAGATGTATGCGCTATTTGAAAGATACTATGACGCAGTCAGTGAAGCGATGTTTCGGTCTGATTTGAAGGGTAAGGATGAGGTCGTTCTATTATGGAAAGGTGCCGTATTAAAGGGATTTAGCACAATGCAATGGAATCCTTCCGGGTGCTCTTTAGTCGAAGGGGATGTTCTATTTTCCGGTGATACGATCATCGCCAAAGACGCTTGGGGGAGTCAGGCTCTAGTGAAAGCATTTTGCCGGCGGGCAGGCCAGTGGAGTCGAACTCGAGGCCGACCAGTCTATTGGCTCCTTATTTCCAAGGGGCATCGGACTTATCTCTACCTTCCCTTGTTTGGTCGACGCTTCTATCCGGACCCTTCCAGGACTTGCCAGGACTTAAAAACGATCGCAGTCAGTGTTTCTCAAAGTATCTTTGGCTCGGCCTATGATTCGAAAACCGGGTTAATTAGGTTTGCTGAGCCTCGTGGACAATTGAAACCTTACCTGGCAGCAGACACGATGACTAAAGCCGGCAGTGCGTATGTTGACTTCTTTCTAGAACGGAATCCCGACTTCACTGACGGCGTTGAGCTGGTCGGGTTAATGGAACTGTCAGCCGATAACCTAAAGTTCGTGGCCCGAACCGCTTTCATAGAAGGCTTTGATTCTGTCTGATATGATCCACGAAAAAGCAGATAAATTGCTCAAGGTTTTGAAAGACTACGCTCCTGATCATGGACGTAGTGACTGGGAGCGACTGGAAACCATTTTATCCGCTAACGTAAAGTCGAAGTTTGGACAGGAGCATGCTTTTAACCAAATCGATTCAATCGAGGCCTATCGAGCGTCTGTGTCAGTTCGAGATTATCAAGGGTTGGAGCCTTGGATTCTGCCTTCGCTTCAGGGAGAACACGGGGTTTTAACCACTGAGGCCATTGTTGCGTTCGAGAGGACCTCGGGCAGCACGGGTGAGGGAAAATGGATCCCATATACCGAGCGTTTACGCATGGACTTCGCTTCAGCCCTGAACGATTGGTTGGCGGGCGTGGCCCGGCATTTCCCCGAGGCACTTGCCGGGAAAGCGTATTGGGCGCTTTCGCCACGTTTCGACACCTCACCGACATTGAGCCATGGAGCCTGTATTGAGTCTGATGGTGATTATTTTCCGCAGGATGTGGGACAGGCTTTGATGGATTGGTTGGTAATGCCATCTTCTGTAAATCAGGAAGATAGTGTGAACCATTTTTTTGAGCGGACCCTTGACGCACTACTGGCTGAGCCTGAATTGAGCTTTATCTCTGTATGGAGCCCTACGTTCTTCTTGGAGTTGGATCATCGCCTTAAGCAGCGCGGCTTGGAGTATACTAGCTGGAAGAATATTTGGCCGAAACTGGCATTCATCAGTTGTTGGGCGGATGCTGGTAGTGCACGCTGGTTAACGATGGTCCGTGAGCGTTCGGGTGTGTTTATTGAACCAAAAGGTTTGTTATCCACCGAGGGGGTGATTTCCATTCCCGGTGGAGCCTCCCGGGTGCCGAGGCTCTTTCGGGGAGGACATTTTATTGAGTTTGTTTGCTCTAAATCAGGGAGAGTGTTTTGCCGGGATGAGCTGGTTGTCGGCACTGTGTATTCAATTGTTTTGACGACTTCAGGAGGCTTATACCGTTATCAAACTGGGGACTTAGTTGAAGTAACTGGCATCCCCGAATCGGATGCGATAGAGGTCCGCTTCATGGGGCGCGAAGGAATCGTCAGTGATTTGGTTGGCGAAAAACTGGATGAGCGGTTTGTGGCTAATGTTTTTCGCCTAGCTGAAGTCTCGGGGTTTCTGGCGGTAAGTGAGGGGCTCAATGAATATACGCTATGGTTGCCGAATTCTGACTCTGGCCAGCAAGTGATCGAAAGGCTCAGAGAGAATGTGTATATGGCTCAAGCTTTGGACTTGGGGCAGTTAAGACCTATCCGCGTGAGGCCCTTGGCAGACGGCTGGGAAGGTCGTTATGTGAATCATATAGCAGGCCTTCAAGGATGCCGTGTTGGTGATGTTAAATTACCGATCCTACTAGCCAATCCATTGAGTGAGGAACTTGCGCAATGCCTGACTACATAATTCGAGAGTCTTCTGCCGCCGACTCGGACGCATTGTGCGAGCTAGTGGCGAGTGTTTCCATGGGGCAGCGGATACGCATAGCTTTTGATCGGTCACCTGATTATTTTATCGGAGCTGGTGTTCAGGCTCAGAAGCCTTTGACAATTGGTTGCTATCAATCAGACGGGCGCGCGGTTGGGGTATTCACGGTCGGCTCCCGTGATGTGTTTATGGATGGCGAGAAGCAATCCGTTCGCTACTTGTCGGACCTCCGAATTCATCCGGAGTATCGGGGAGGGCGTCTGTTATTTAAAGGTTTCGCCAAGCTCCGGGATATCGTCGGCAACGATGCGTTTCTGCAAACGCTTATCCTAGAGGATAATGTTGCTGCGCATGAATTGTTAACGAGCGGACGCGCTAATCTGCCTCGTTATCATCCCGCAGGGCGCTACCAAACTTTTTTTGTGCCGTCCCGCGAATCACCCGTCCCAGAAGTTAAAGGATTGGTCATTCGTTCTGCTCAGCCGAGCGATATTGCCGCAATGCAAGTGCTCTATGATGCAGAAGCATCGAAGCGGACCTTTTCGCCGGTCTACGATTTTTCGTTCATCGAAAAGGATGCTTACTTTGCTGGATTAGAAATCGCCGACTTCTTTCTGGCTTTTTCAGATGGAGAGCTCGTGGGGCTGGTTGGTTTGTGGGATCAGTCTGAGTTCAAACGGATTCGGGTGACTGCCTATTCTCCAGTGATCGCATGGACGCGCCCGATCATTAATTGGTGGAGTGGTGTGCAGTTGCCGCGGGTCGGTGGAAGCATTTCTACGCTAAGTGGCACCGCTTGTGCGATCAGAGGCAGTGACCCAATTATTTTAAACGCGTTGTTGTGTGCTGCGACTGCAACAATGAATAAGGGTAAATTGTTCGTCCTGGGCTTCGACGAGCGGGATCCACTTATCGCAGGACTGAATGGGTTAAACGCACGAAGCGAATTCGGGAAGCATTACTTAGTGACTTTCGGCGCGAGAACCCCGGCGAAAAGTAAACTCTTTGCCTTTGATGCGGCTCGTATTTAACTGTCGTATAAAGCAGGTATTAAATCTTCTTAACTCTAAGCGCTCTGGAAAGATGGGGACTGATCTATGATCTCAGGGGAAATGGGCCACATGACTAAAGGCGCACACTGTGGCAAAAACTTACAAGTTCTCCAGATCGTCGAGGTCCTTCACCGACGACGAATTTGAAAAGCGGTTTTATCCATACGCGGCCAGTCATCACCCACAAAGCCATAGGCAACCGACATCAGATATCGAAAACTTTTCGTCTTCTCTGGGGAAGACATCTGCTCGTAGTGCTGCCGATGATTGGCGGCATCTGCAAAGCTCTGCTTGGAAAAAGCTGTTTTATCGAGTCGCACTAGTTGGACAAAAATAAAGAGATTAAGGACGCAGCAGCACCTTCCCAAAGCGTGGGCTCTTATCATGCGCGATGGCATCCTGAATTTGAGCCAATGGGTATGTGGCTTCGATCGGCAACTTGAGCCGGCCATCGGCCATCATGGCATAGACTTCATCCATGACGTCGCGGACGACATCGGCACCTTGTGCCTTGCAGAACTTATCCCACCAGAAACCAACCAGGCGCACATCGTTAAAAATAAGGAAGCGCGTGGGGAAGCGCACCAGATCGCCCACCATGCCACCAAAGGTGACTTGGGTGCCGCCTTCGCCGAGGGCCTTGATCTGATCAATCGCACTCTCACCCCCGATGGAGTTCAGCGCCAAGCGCAGGGGCTCGCCACCAGTTAGCTCTGTGATCTGCTTCGCCCAGCCGGAGCCTTCCAGCACGACGTGGTCGGCTCCCATGGTTTTAAGCGGCTCGACGAGTTCTTCGCGGCGCACTTGGCTGATGGTTTTTAGTCCCATCGCTTTCGCCATTTGAATGACCGACAGGCCGACCGCGGAATTCCCCGCGTTTTGCACGATCCAGCTACCTGCCGGCAAATCGATGACCTTTTTCAAGAGACAATAAGCTGTAGGCGGGTTGATAAAGGAAATCGCGGCCTGATCAACGGGCACAGAATCCGGCACTAGCATTAGCTCACCGGCAGCCATGCAGGCATAGTCCTGCCAAGTCCCCTCATCGGGAAAGCGAACCCGCTGGCCCACTTTGACTGAGTCCACTCCTTCACCCAGCGTGTCGATCTGGCCGACTCCTTCACGGCCAGCCACGGCCGGCAAGTCCCGCAGATGCCCGTAGCTTCCACCGATCATACCGTAGTCAGAGGGGTTGATCGTAGCCGCAAGCAACTTGACGCGAACTTCGCCGGGCTTCGGCTCCGATAGAGGAAGCTGCTCCAGACGCAAAACGTCCTGCGGCTTGCCAAATTCATGATGTCGAATCGCATTTATATGTGCCATAGCACCGAAGAAAACACTTCTACTCTAGAGGGCAAAGTAAATGCCAGTAGTGCGCTCAGTAATTTAGCTGACCTGATGGCCAGTATCATGCGTAAAAATAATTAGAATAATTACAATTATTGCTTGATCCGAATAGTTAGTGGGTTTACTAACAGTAATAGGAATAATTCTAATTAAACAGATGCAACTCACACCAGAATATAAAGAACGACTCGACAACGCATTGCTGCACAGCGGTTTACGTGCCACGAGGCAGCGAGAGCACGTCTTCTCGGTTCTCCTCGAGAAACTCGACCACCCGACTGCTGACGAAGTCTACGCCCGCGCCCGCTCTGAGATGCCAACTATCTCCCTGGCAACAGTTTACAACTGCTTAGAGACGCTTGCAGCCAGCGGCTTAATTAAGCAGGTCAATTTTGAGCGCGAGCCCAGCCGTTACTGTCCGAACCTGACCTCTCACGCCCACTTTTACTGTAAAGAAAGCGGCGAGATTCAGGATATTGAACTTTCTGACGAGATTATCGACCTGCTGAAAGCTTCACTACCCAAGGGCCATACGGCCCACCGTATCGACATCGCATTTGATGGCAAGTGCGGGGGCTGCGACGACTGATTAACGGCGGATGAATAATAAATAATGTCTAATTAACAACCCCTCTTTGCCAAACTTTAAACAGATAACTGAAAACTGAATAACCGAATAACAAAATTTAAATGAACACACTCGAAGTAAAAAACCTGAATGTCTCCATCGATGGCCAAGCTATCCTTAAAGACTTTAATCTAACGATACCTAAAGGCGAAGTTCACGCGCTGATGGGCCCAAACGGCACGGGAAAGAGCACGCTGGCCAAGGTCATGGCCGGCCACGACGACTACACCGTAGAAAGCGGTGAGATTCTTCTCGAAGGTGAGAACATTTTAGGCAAAGAAGCGGATGAGATCTCCCACGCCGGACTCTTCCTCGCCTTTCAATACCCGCTGGAAATTCCGGGTGTCTCCATCGCCAACTTCATTCGCGCCGCTCGCACCGCGCGACTGCCGGAAGGTGAAGAGATTAATGCGGTCGAATACTACAAAGAACTCTACGCGAAGATGGATGAACTCAAGATGGACCGCAAATTCACCGCCCGCTCGCTAAACGAGGGCTTTTCGGGCGGCGAAAAGAAACGCTGCGAAATCCTCCAAATGGCGATGCTTGAGCCGAAGTGCTGCGTGATGGATGAGACCGATTCCGGCCTCGACATTGATGCGCTTCGCGTCGTTGCCGAAGGCGTGAACCACATGCGTAGCGATGAGCGCGGGTTTCTAATCATCACCCACTACCAGCGCCTGCTCGACTACATCGTGCCCGATGTGGTGCACGTCATGTTCGACGGACGAATCGTGCACAGCGGCGATGCTGAGCTCGCAAAGGAGCTTGAGTCCAAAGGCTATGACTGGGTTCAGGAAGAATTTGTCACTGCGACTGCCTAACCAAAATTTTAATTCTCCATTTTAAACGACTTAAATTTACAAGCTTATGAGTGATACCAATCTAAAAGAGCAAAACGAGGCCATTAAGGTCGATACCGAGAAGGGAAACTTCACCTATCCCGAAAACTACGAATTCGATGCAGGCGTCGGCCTGAGCGAGGACACCGTTAAATACATCTCCGATGTAAAGAAGGAGCCCGAGTGGGTGCGCGAGTTTCGCCTCAAGGCCCTCGACATCTTCAATAAGAAGCCGATGCCTACCAACTGGGCGACGAAGGACCTCGAGAACATCCACTTCGACAAAATTCGCTACTACCTCTCCAAGGGGCAAGTGCCCGCGCGCTCATGGGACGACGTTCCAGACGACGTAAAGGAAACTTTCGAGCGCCTCGGCATACCCGAGCAGGAACGTAAGTTCCTCGCCGGAGTGGAAGCACAGTTCGACTCCGAAGCCTCCTACTCCCACATGAAGGAAGATCTGGAAAAAGAAGGCGTCATCTTCGTTGGCTCTTCCGAAGGCCTGGAGAAATACCCCGAAATCTTCCGTCCCTACTTTGGCAAGGTCATCCCCTCCTCCGACAACAAGTTCTCCGCGCTGAACAGCGCGACCTTCTCGGGCGGCAGCTTCATCTACGTGCCCAAGGGCGTGAAACTTAAGCAACCGCTTCAAGCTTACTTCCGAATCAATGCCGAAAACTTCGGCCAGTTCGAACGCACACTCATCATCGCTGACGAGGGTTCCGAGATCACTTATATGGAGGGCTGCACCGCCCCGAAGTTCGAAACAACCACACTGCACAGTGCAGTGGTTGAACTCGTCGCGCTGAAGAACGCCAAGATTCAATACATCACCGTGCAAAACTGGTCGTCCAACGTCTTCAACCTTGTCACTAAGCGCGGCATGGCCGACGAGGGTGCCGAAGTGAAGTGGATCGACTGCAACATCGGCTCCCGTCTCACCATGAAATATCCGGGCGTTGTGCTAAAGGGCAAAGGCGCCCGCGGCGAAGTGCTCTCCATCGCGCTTGCAAATGACGGGCAACACCAGGACACCGGAGCCAAGATGATGCATCTCGCGGACAACACCACGAGTAACATCATCTCCAAGTCGATCTCGATCGGCAAAGGTCGCTCGACCTACCGGGGCCAGGTCCACATGCCGAAACACCTCAAGAATTGTAAGAACAACACCGAGTGCGATGCGCTGCTGATTAACACCAACAGCCGCACCGACACCTACCCCGCGATTACAACGCGCGGGGAAAATAATACGGTGCAGCACGAAGCAAGCGTTTCGAAAGTGAGTGCCGAGCAAATCTTCTACATGATGCAACGGGGACTTTCCGAAGGCGAAGCGATGAGCTTGGCCGTCAACGGATTCGTCAACGAACTGATGAAAGCCTTCCCCATGGAATACTCGGTGGAGCTCAAGCGCCTCATCGACATGGAAATGGAAGGCTCTGTAGGTTAAAAGGATGGCGTCAAACGGCCGGATCATGATGCGATACACCGCATCTCCGGCATCAGGCATCCCCCATCCCAGAACCCGAAACTCGTATCACTCAAAAAATGACTACTACTTTGGAAACACCAACAACCACATCTTCCGCGAGCGTGCCAACTTGGCTGGCTGAACGTCGAAGCGCGGGCCTTGAACAATTCAAGAACGTGCCCATGCCGAGCGCCCGCGATGAGCACTGGCGATTCGCAAGTGTCGGCCGTCTCAGCATCGACGGCTACAACCCTTCTGCAGCGCCGGCAGACGATGTCCTGCAGGCACTTGATGCACGCTCCGACCTCGTCAGCGAACCCACAGGCCGCAGCGTCTATGTGGACGACACACCCGCCAGCTTCAAGGGCATTAGCGATGAGCTGGCCGAAAAAGGTGTGATCTATCTGCCTATCGCAGACGCCTTGGTGCAGCATCCCGAACTGATGGAGAAATACTTCCTCAAGGAATCAACCGAGCTGGGCTCGCAAAAATTCTTTGGCCTCCACGCTTCCAGCGTCAAGGCGGGCTCCATACTCTACGTGCCAAAGGGCGTCACCATCGAGGCTCCTTTCATCAATTACTACTGGACGAGCGGTGCTCGAAGCGCGGTCTTCCCACACACTCTGGTCGTGGCTGAGGACAACGCACAGGTCTCCGTGGTCGACGTCTTCTTTTCCGAGACCGCGGAAAACGAGGCACTCAACGTCGCAGTCGCTAATATTCACGCCGGGGCCGGAGCCAACGTCTTCCGCAAGGTGGTGCAGGACTGGAACGAGAAAACTGTTTCTTTCCAGCTCGACACAACAGTGGCCGAGCGGGACGCACAGGTGAAAAACGTCGCCGTCAACATCGGGGCTGAGCGCGCACGCTACGAAGCGCAAACACGAATCGAAGGAGCAGGCGCACACGTTAAGATGTATTCACTGACCGTCGCCGAGGAGAACCAGGAATTCGATCAGCGCACTTACCAGATCCACAACGCACCGAACGCCGTCTCCGACCTGCTCTACAAAAATGCACTGCTCGACTCCAGCCGCACCATTTTCTCGGGTCTAATCAAGGTCGCCGAAGATGCGCAGCAAACGGACGCCTACCAGACCAACCGCAACCTGCTGCTCGACCCTTCCGCAGATGCCAACTCCATGCCCGGACTCGAAATTCTGGCCAACGATGTGAAGTGCTCACACGGTGCCACCACTGGCAACGTCGACGAAGACGAACTCTTCTACATGATGAGCCGGGGCATCCCCAAGCGGGCCGCCATGCAGCTCATGGTCTTCGGTTTCTTCGAAGAAATCATCGAACAAGTCGCCAGCGATGAACTTGCAGGCAACTTGCGCGCTCTCATCCACAAGAAGTTTGAAACGAAATTAAATGACTAATTGGTAATGGCTAATGACAAATTTTTTAGGCATCTCGTTAGAACACGCCCATCAGTCATTAGCCATCAGTCATTAGCCATCAGTCATTAGCCATTAGTCATTAGCAATTAGTCATTAGCAATTAATACAATGGACGAACAAAGAAAACTCACTCGCAAACTTGAGGCCACACTCATCCCGCAGGGCACACCGATGACTCTGCCGGAAGGCGAACAAGTCACCATCACCCACCGCCTCGGCGGTAATTTCACTATCATGACGAGTAACGGCATGTTCCGCGTCAGCGGTGCCAATGCCGACGCACTCGGGGAGGAAGTCACTGAAACGGCGAAAGCTGCGGACGCCGAGGGCGCCAACGGCCCCGTCGAAACAGAGCAACTATGGGAGGCGATCAAGAAAGTCTTCGACCCGGAAATTCCGGTCAACATTGTCGATCTTGGTCTCGTTTACTCGCTCGAAACCAGCGAGCGCGTCGAAGGTGGCCACAAAGTCGAGATGCAGATGACGCTCACCGCGCCCGGCTGCGGCATGGGCCCCGTCATCGCTGATGACGCCAAGACTCACCTCGAAGGTGTGCCCGGCGTCGCCGAAGCGCAGGTCGACATCGTCTGGGATCCACCCTGGAATCAGGATATGATCACCGAAGAGGGCAAGATGGTGCTAGGGTTGCTGTAGTTAACAGTTAAACGCGAGAACAAAGTTACGCGGAGGTTAAAAATTGGCATCTGAGCTGCTCAGTTTCACTGTACACTTGAATAAGTTTTAGAAATTACTAAGCTTAACTTTCTCATCCTAATCTTAACTCCGACAATAAATTCACTATGAAGCTAACGCGCAAAGCACTCTTAATCTCACTTTTTCTATCATTGTCTAGTGGCATATACGCCCAAACGACATTTAGTTTTCATGATGGCGCTAACGCCATTGGCACTGGTCTAGTATTCGACGATGAAGCAGGTTCAATTCAAGACACACAAGGCAGCTTCACTATTACCGCCGAGGCATTTCTTAACGGTTCCAGTACAGGATCATTTTTTAATGGCACAACAACTGCCTTTGGAATAAATGCTGATGGCTCAGGCGACGCAACCGCTGAATTTGACGATGACAACGGAACAGAGAGCATGGTCTTCTCCTTCAACATCGGAGGCACCTTCACCTCGCTTGATCTTGTTGGTATCAACAATGACGATGAAGCAACGCTTTCTTTCGCCGGCGGCGGAACTTACAATCTGTCTGATGCGACCGATGATTTTTACGTAATAGGAGAATCCTTCACGAGCGGACAACTCATAACTCTATCGACTAATGCAGCTGGTGCAAACTTCGGACTAGAAGCTTTCACCGTCGTCCCTGAGCCAGGCAGCTTCGCGCTGATTGCTGGATGCCTCGGGATGGCTTCCATCATGCTGAAGCGTCGCCACGACTAGTTTTTTTTAACACTTTAACTTAAAAAGCCAACAAGACTCTGTTCAAAAACACTGCTAGCTTCAGGGCGGCAGTGGCTAATACCTTCTGCTGAAAGGTTTGATCCTTATGAGAATGGTAGCGTTGGTCGGTAGTGTCACGGCGTAAGCGCCTCAGATTTGTCCCTGCTCAAAAAGATTGAGCGATTTCAGCTGGCGTAAGCCCTGTGGGTTCTTGGCTGCGCAGTAGATTCTGGTCTGCAAGGACAGTCTGTAGATATTTGCCTGGGCA
>Ga0307981_1001640_pt1 | contig 19556 bp, 12 predicted proteins | sample OrgLakmetagen987_FD_201849 | JGI IMG/M metagenome (GOLD analysis project Ga0307981, IMG submission 201849) | Saline water microbial communities from Organic Lake, Antarctica - #987 | ecosystem: Environmental > Aquatic > Non-marine Saline and Alkaline > Saline | place: Antarctica: Organic Lake... | reverse complement strand
CGTTTTATTGCCATCAATCTCTGCCGTAAGCTTTTCTATCGCCTCTTGATCAGTCTTTTGACCCCAAAAGGTGGGTACATCAAAGCGGCATACTGTCCAGTACCGACGAGCCATGCCAACGTTGACTCGCAAGAGGTAATCGTCCCCGATGCCTCTTCCCAAGACGTCAAAGCAAGCAATCGTTCCAGGAACAGCTCTTGTTGTATATATCAGATTCTGCTCAGCATCAGTGACATCAAACTCGCGCTGGTTGACTCCCTTCTTGGTTAAAAGGTAGACGCCGTAGGCTTCGGTCGGAGGTGCTCCATCCAACGTGTATTCGCTTCCGCTTATTAACTTTCCATCGGCCTTCTCCCAGTCGTTTTCATCCAGTTTGGAAGTTGCGCCACCCATACTGGAACATTCGTAGGTCTACAGTAGCAATAGAAGGAGCAACGGGAGGACTCACAGAGGAGGTATATGAACCACCAAGCAACAAGGGCAGTATGTGAAAATGGTTACGCTACACGCACATACATGGAGGAGGAAAGTAAGATGATGATGATGGATGCGACGCGCGACACCTTTTACTCGAGGCGAGCAGGAAACCAAAGATGGAAACAGCGCGCGAACTATTGTCCGTTGAAATTGAGACTGTCCGTTGACTTGCTGTGGGATCGCTGATTTGCTAAGTGACGACGAAAGTTTGAATCTCAACCGTCGCTTTTCTCTCCTCTCACTTTTTGCTCATCTTTTTCCCATTCACAACCGACCACAATCACACCTTCACGCCTTCAACGCACCATATTCATTCCAGCACCAAGATGTCATTGACGCTAGAGAGACCACAGAGACTCGAAGACCTAGAAGATGCCTTCGCATCAGAGGACAGCTTCATGTCGTCATTCCCTTTGCACCACTACTGCGCTGGTGAAGATTCAAGATCCGATGCCGCTAGTACCGCTACTACTGCACGATCTTCCCTCGAGAGCACCAAGCAAGTCACGTTGCCAGCGATGGACAGTATGCACAACACCAGCGCACGTCTCAGCAAAATACCTTCTAGCGGGTCTTCCTTTCGCAGCTGCCGTCCTCCATGCATCGAGACGTCGCAGGTCGTGGCTAACAGCACCGCACCAGCCACAAACGAATCCTCCGTCATCCTTCCTCCTCCGACGCCCAAGCACTCGGCACAGCAGCGCACCCAGTACATCTTTCCATCGTCTCCCAGATCCGTGGTGGATTCCGAGCGCGAGCCCAGCCGACACTTCTTCTAAAAGAGGGAGGAAAAAGGATATACGGGCTGCGAATGCGGTACCTGGTACACTCCCGAATATACAATCCTTTCCGTGAGGTAGGGACAGTGTGAGTCTCCATGCACCAAAGGATACTGTTGCTAACAAACACATATAGAAACACACAGCTATAATCAACAGCACCATTCACATATCGATGTTAACTTTTTGTTGGTTATTTCGTGAAATTAAAACCAGAAACAAAAGCTAGTAGAGGGCTCCTTGGTACTACAGTACTGTTGTGGTGTTCCGACCGCATCTAATTGGCAGCCTTGGCATCCACCATTTCCTTGGCCTTTTCCTCCGGCTGTGCTTCGTTACTACCAATAGTAGATTGCGGCTGCCCCTTCGCTCCGTTCACAATACAAATCAGAAGATCGTTGAGACGAGGAAGCATCGACCTGCTATCATCAAGCAGTCCTGCAGCTATCAAACAATTGTCAAAGACTTGCTCGGCCAATACCTTTGCCAAGGCCGGCTCGGTCTTGATCAAATCATTAATTCCAACAATCACAGGATGTTTTGGATTGATCTCCACGTGTTGTTTTGGCAGCGGAATATCGTCCCGACTTCCGTCAGTAGTATCTACCAAGCGCATCATGCGGCGCATAGCCCCAGACTCGTTGTCGGTTACAATGGCAGGGAAAGACGTTAGACGTGTCGTAGACGTGCACGAAGAGACCTTGTTTTTACCTAGCTCCTTGCGAAACCATTCACAGAACTCTACACTCTCGAGAGTTGTCAAGGCGTGGTCTGCTTCGTACACGTCTTTGTCGTCCGCGTCGTCGCCTTTACTGGATTTCGTGAGCTCACTCAGATCAATATCGCCCTTCTCAACCGATACAAGTTTGCGTCCTTCGTATTGCTCGAGATTTGCCATGACGAAGTCCTCAATGGAGGTAAAAAGAAAGAGGACGTCCACTCCAGCCTTTTCAAAAGCTTCCAGATACGGACTGTTGAGAGCCGCGTCACGCGTCGGAGCAACAAGGTAGAAAATATCTTTCTGTTCCGGTTTCATACGAGAGACGTACTCATCTAGAGAAATCAAGTCGGTGTTCATGTTCTTGGAAGTCTCAAAGTACAGCAGCTTGGAGAGGGGCGCCTGGAACTCATAGTCTTGGCAGATGCCTTCCTTAAGAAAGAAGGAATACTCTTTGTAGAACTCGTCGATGTACTTGGAACGGTCGTTCTTGACCATCTTGGTGAGATGAGCCACAAACTTTCGAGTCAGCGCACGGCGAAGCTTGGCAATGAGAGCCGAGTCCTGCGCTTTCTCTCGGGAGATTGCAAGAGGCAGGTCTTCGGAATCCACGACACCCTTTATGAAACGCAACCAATCAGGAAGGATATCGGGACTGTGCGATTCGATCAAAACCTTTCGACTGTACAAAGATACGCCAGGATCCATTCGACCCATGCCAAACTTTTCTGAATGAAAGGATGGAATATAAAACAAGGCCTTGACATCCAGGGGTACTTCTGCTCGAAAATGGAAGACATCTAACGGTTCGTCCACTGCGTTGGCAATATACTTGTAAAAGTCCGAATACTTGTCGTACTCGACTTCCTTTGGGTCAATCGACCAAATGGCTTCCATCGTATTTACTCGATTGCCATTGAGAATGATCGGAAAGTTTACGAAATTGCTATACCGCTTGAGTATCTTCTCGATTCTACTTTCGTCACAGAAATCCCAGTGATCACTCTTGAGGTGGATAACAATGGAACTACCTCGCTGCTGACGAACACTGTCTGGCAAGTCTGTGACACCAAAGGTGCCAGTCCCTTTCGAGGTCCACAGCTTGGGGCCGTGTTCTTCCATGTCGGCCCGTGCTGACCGCGAACGGACTTCGACCTTTTCTCCCACCATGAAAGCACTGTAAAAGCCCACGCCAAACTTTCCAATGATACCTCTCGCAGGATCCAAGGTTGTGTCTCCCTTTTCCATACGTTCCAGCTCTTGAACAAAGTTCTTAGAACCGGATCTCGCAATCGTTCCCAAGTTGCTAATCATTTCGTCCTTTGTCATACCGATTCCAGTGTCAGTAATGGTAATGGTACTCGTAACTTCATCCAGATCGATACGGATCTCGAGAGGAACATCGGGATCGATGACTGTTCCAGTATTGGCGGCTTGCATATGCCGTAACTTTTCGAGAGAGTCGCTCGCGTTGGAAACAAGCTCGCGAAGAAAGACATCCTTGTCCGTGTAAAGGGAGTTCGTCACGATATCCAAGAGTTGCCGGGTTTCGGCCTGGAACTCCAGCTGCTCGACCTCGGGCGTGCCTTCTTGGGCGGGCGGAGTCGTAGAAAACCAACGGGGGGTCCGCGCCCTTGCCTGGGAATATCTTGCGTGAGCCGTCGTCGACGATTGGAACGCGGTGCTAGTCGTACCGATGGGTCTTGAAAGACGACAAGACAGCGGCCGTAAGTGCCGCGTCAAACGTAGAAGGTGCGTCATGATGAGAGTGTTCAATCGGGTATCGGATGGATGTAACGGTATGTGTTGCCAGAGGTGTACGGTAGACCGATTGCTTCGATCGCAATCGCGTCCATTTTCCCACAGAAAACGGAGGGACACGAAAGTTTTATGAAGAAAATAAACCCGGATATTCGGACAGAAAGCGGCTGTCCTGTCACTGTCATCGGTAAACTACGTACCAGTGCGACTCTGGTATTTCTAACTCCACTCATGCAAGTAAGAGGCCAACCATGTTTATATCTGGGCATCATGGTGCTGGTGACACATCGTGTAAGCTTTCCTCTGACCACAATAGCACCTCTACTAGGATTGTCGACTGATTCATTCGTCTGCAGGCGTCCGTTTCGCCACACGACGAAAGAACGGCCGCCATCCGTCCACATAATGACCGTACTGTAGTTCGTAGTCTTGCTTATCCGCTGGTCTTTTTCACACTTTTCTGTTGACAGGTCGGTAACCCAATAAATGAACAGAGCACGATCGGAATCATAAGTCGAACCGCGCAGGCAGGAATCAGCATAAAACCTGAACTGCGCCCCACAAGAAACTACTTTCTCGAGAGAATCGGGCTCCCATATCCTGCATAAACCCGTTTATAATGAACTCGACTATCAAGCAAGCTTCAACCCTAAACAACCATGGGGTCGACCTCCTAGTATCAGGTATCACATCAAGAGACATACGAACCCTCCAAGATGCCTTGGTCCTTCTGAAGGGGTCGATCCGTAACGACATTGAATGTGCTACACCCGCGAAAACGAAGCTGCTCGACGACGGGGCCTTCTTGCGGCCTTGCCAATATGCGAAAGCGTCTCCTTCTTGATTCCAGATCCTCAAGGCTTGCAGTCCTTATACTACACATACAACCACGGTATATTGATTGTGGATCCTGACCAGAACTGCAACGATGAGACTTCATGTATCCTTTACAGCGCGGTCCTTCTCTTCAATTTGGCTCTGGCTTCGCACTGAGAGGGCAAGCTCGGACGCGAGAAGTCACTCCAGAAGGCATTGACGCTCTGCAATATGTCCCATCAGGTTCTCAAGGCATCACCATCTTCTACATCGCACAACATAACTGCAACAATTATGACCCTTTTAGCCCTGAACAACAAGGCGCAGATCCACTACGAAAAAACCTCGAATACACGAGCGCTGGTGACTGCATGACGGAGATTACAAGCATCATGAATGTCGTCCCGGAGATTCACTTGACTATGAGCCCGAAGGACATTGAAGGTCTCTTCCTCAATGTAATGCTTATGATCATGAATCCACCAACAGTGGCGCGTGCTGCTTAATTCTTTGGCGCCGTAACGCGACACACGATGCTTGCCATTACTACGACATGACGAAATATATCCTTTTCAATTAATACATATTTTAATTATCCATCAACTTCTTGCTACTGTATGTTTCTCCTCAAGGTTTCAGCAACCAAGATACTCACCGCGCACCCCACAACAGTCATGTACCGTTTCAGACACCTGCAGTTGTGAAGCAACTACCAGGTACCATGGTTTTGAGCGACCGTACTATGTTCAGTACCACAGCAGATAGCTCACAGCAAACCACAAATTCTGTATTTGCTGGACGAGGGAAGAAGCCTCGTCATTCTGCACTGACGTACGAAAGGACCCAATGTAATGTAGAAGTCGACGGAATATATTGCCTTCCTCGAGGCTCACTGACGTATAATGACCAATGGAAGAAGTCGTCGGAAGACAAGGCCCTTCTTCGAGGTCAACCGTCCAATCAAGATATCAAAGACGGTCCCGCTTAAGTCATTTTCACGTTTTACCAAGAAGCTTAGCCGACCTCTTCAATAATTGTTCCTCTTTGCTTGTTGTTTGGATTGTCTCTACTCTCCATTGACATCATCGTGGTTTCATACATGCAACGGTATGGGTTCAAGAATGCAAGCTTCCAGTCTGAATAACCATGGAGTCGCCCTCCTGATATCAGGCCAGTCCTCGTTTGCAATGAGATTGTTCCAGCGGGCCCTCGTTGTTCTTCAGGAATGTACTCACGGAGAAAGTCCTCCCAACGCCAACACCGACATAACTTTGGAAGGCGCGGGTATGCCTCTCCATGACAGCGTTTCACTCTCGGAACTGCAAGATAGGCAGTCCTTTTCCTACATCTACGATCATGGCATCTTGATTGTTGACTCTACTCAGGCGAATAACGAAACTACCATTTCTCTCTACAGCGCTGTCATCCTCTTCAACTCGGCCCTGGCCTCCCACCGTAAGGGTAGACTCGAACGCAGCGAGGCATCCCTCAAGAAAGCCCTCCTACTCTACGAAATGTGCGGGGCACTTTTAAAGACAACCACTGCTGCACAGAACGACATGTCTATCACCACCTTGATATTGCTGGCCTTGAATAACAAGGCTCACATCCACCACGAGCAACTCGAATACGCAGAGTCTCAGACCTGCTTGGCGGAAATATCTGATACCATGAGTGCCGTGGAGTGCATTCATTCTACTCTGAGACACGTGAATGTCGAGGCGTTCATTCTCAACGTCATGCTCATGGGTCCCCCAACCACGGCGCGAGCTGCCTAACGCAACAGCTGACCAGCATTAACTGAAAATATTTAAATATCCAACCACGTTTAATGCTAAGGTGCATAGATGAATAGGTCATGCGCTAGCTGGCTAGTAGTTACTACTACTAATATTCGGTGACAACGTAGAACGTAGATAAAAAAAAGTTTTATTTTTCGATGTGCAGCTCAAACTGGTGGTCGTCGGGTCGATCCAGTCCTCCAATGATGCATTTGCAGACTAGAGAGGCGTTTTCAACCTGGCGGGGTGGTATGGAGACGGGCTCTTTCAGCATGCGAACAATCTGTCGATGCGACCTGTCATCGGTCGATAATTCACCGGGCGCCATTTGGGACCCAAAGTCCAATTCATATTGCAGCCACATCAGTATGGCATCACAAAACCCAGCGCGTTCAAAGCGTGTACGAGAAACAGTCGCAATTGCATTTTCCAGGGGTTCTGTGAACGATAACGCAGCGAGCTCAAAAGTGGGTGACAGTCTCCGGTAAGAGTACTGCCACATGGGCAATGAAAGATCAAACTCGTGGAATCTGGCACCGTACTTGCTGACGATACCATGGTCAAAGCCACGGATGCGTCCATCTTCGACGTTGTCGTCTCCACAAGCTTTGTAAGCCATTCGAAGTTGCTCGCTCTCAATAGCACAACCCATGATCCGGCAGCGACTTGGCACGACACATGCTGTCGGCGACACGACACGTCTGGCTCGCAATGCCCGTATCAAGTAATAGTAATTCAAAGCTTCTGGCAAGTGCCATCCCTCCAAGACTTCAAAGTATGGTTCTGCAACAACAATGTCGGCTGCAGTGCCTCCCAGCAGCTCCAACGACAAGTCTTCCGCGTGGCATTGTAGAATATCAAAGCGAGCACCACTCAGGGGTAGATTGTTACCAACCTGTGCTACATACGCAGATGTAAGTGGAAGCTGTCCCGAGCTGCTTTCCAGTGAGCTCACGTTGGTTGCACCGGCAACAGCCGCTAGACCTGCGCAAAAGGAAAAGTCGGAAAGATCCAAGACAGCAGCGTCCTTGCCCTTAACTTGGAGAGCGTAGTCGATTCCCTTTTGCAAGAGGGCAGTGCGTGCGGAATCATTCAACTGAAAGCAACGATCAGGAGAAAGCAAGGATGCAGCTGTATTGTCGCTTCGTTGTCGCTGTGCTGTCGGTTCCTGCTCTTGCTCCTCCGCACTATTCAATAGCGTAATGGCAAGACGAGAGTCATTATGCGTGACTTGTAGAGTGACACTCTGACCGGCCACCAACGTAGCAACATCGTGGTCATCCACAGTAGGCAACACTTGGAGACACTGGTGCCAGTGATCTTGCCACGGCTCCTTGCCCGGCTGTGTTGAATAGGTTATACCGTCACACAAGTCGAGCTCCCACCACCAGAGTATACCGTTCACGGTCCCGGACGCCGTGACCGTCGAAGCAACCGTTTGTCGACCACCGGACTCGTCGGGTATGTCACCGCGACGAAAATCCAGCTCGAGCACCTGGGTGGGAGCAGTGAGTGGTTCCAATAGGGAGGCATCACCGAGTAGATGTTGGGCGTGCACCTCGAGACGCACGGCGGACGAATCCAAGAGCAATGATCCTTGCTGGTCCATGGAAAGCACAAACGAGTTTGCTGCTACCGTCGTATCTTTGGCATGATGTGGCCCATAATAGTCAGACAGCCACGCCCCTTGGACTAGCTGTGCGTATACCCGAGCGCCTTGCGGAACCATGATAGCACCATCATCGTGGTCCTTTTTGTCGGGTGCTTGTTGTCGCAAGTGTCGCTCCCACGCATCCCGCAACGCAGGCACGATACCTTCTCCCAAGAGACCACTTTCCAATAGTTCGGAAATGCAAAAGTCGGCCGGTGGCATGAGTGGTGGTATACTGCAAGAATGTCCCTGTTGCACTTGAATCGTCGGTGGTGTTGTTTCTTGGGCCAGAGCGGCCATGGCTGCGGCCATTTCAATCGAAGTAACCTTGATGTCATAGTCCGCCAGTAGATTCTTAGCAGCGAGATGCTTCGTTAAGGCTCTGGCTGCCATCATGGCCAACAATCCCGTGCCACTTCCAATGTCCAGGATGTGTACCGTTCGTGGCGTCGTCGATGCAGTAGTAGTATCAGTATCTGCTGTTCGCTCTCGTAGTAGTTGTTCCACTAACTGCGCTGTAGACTGCACAATAGCTCGCTCGTAGAGTTCATTACGTCTATGATCGTTCAACATGGGAAACATCCATCGTTTCGTTTGTAGGTGCCGCACAGACACTATTTTATCATCATCCGCCAGCGGATTCCATTGAATGCCTCCGTTTTGTTCGTCGAGACTGGGCGCCAAACAGACTCGTGTTGGTTGGTTCGCATCGTCGTCATGACCATCCGTGATGGATGCGATAGTCACTTGTACAGTCTCGTTGTATCGTGCCTTTTGTATCGCTTGGGCGATTTCGGCTTGGACTGCAGCCGGTGCCTCTGCCATGGTGTCAAGAGATCAGAAAAATGAACGGCAATGGCGATTGGCGAATGGAACTTTTGGAATAAAGCACACCCGCATTTTCTAAATACCACGCGATGCGATGCTACAGTATTACAGTAGCTTGATCAATTGGCTTGATGCTAGACTACAGCATCATAACATGCTATTATTGACGATTGACAAGGGGATCTTCCTGTACCGGTAAGACTTCGCTCCCGATTCTGGTAATCTACAGTACAACTACCGGTACCTGGTACTGGTACTGGTACAAAGTCTACACACGAAGACATTTCCCGAAGCCCGGGCTATCGTAAGAAACTCTTTATCCGGGTTATATCTTACGAAATTCGCGCATGAATCGCGCTACAATCCTACGTGAGTTTTGTACCAGTACTACAGCGAAAAAATGTGCCGAGCGAATACATCATGCCTTGATTGATTGATTGAAGCGACATCACTGTAATTCAAGCAACGCAACAACGACCATGGGACGACAAATACCATCGCATGGCATAATACAAAGGAGAGGCCGTAATATCTTACGTCGCTCTTATGCGTCAATAATCTCGTTACTCCTCACAATAACAACAACGTCCATACGCATCACAACTGCCCAAGAACCCGAAGATATATTGGATACCACCACAACGCGTCCCGTCGTCGTCAACATTCCCGACTTGGGTCGAGTCCAGGGTCGACGCCAAGGCGGATCCGACTTTTTTGGAGGTCTCCCGTATGCAGCACCGCCCGTTGGAAATTTGCGATGGGCACCTCCCGAACCAGCGGCTCCCTGGGCACCTGCCAAACTCGATGCCACACACTTTGGACCCGACTGCTGGCAAATAGTCGACCCCCTCTTGAACCCCGGTGCCGACATTGCACAAATGTCGGAAGATTGCTTGTATCTCAATGTGTACACTCCTGCTGGTCATGCGGCGCGTCGTCAGCGCCTCCCTGTGATGGTTTGGCTGCACGGAGGAGCTTTCCAACAGGGTGGTGCGCGACGACCCGAGTATGATGGGCGGCGCTTGGCGGAGCGAGGTACCATTGTTGTCACTCTCAATTATCGACTGGGAGCGCTGGGATTTCTCGTGAGTTCTCCAGATGGCTTGTTTGGAAACTTTGGACTCATGGATCAACGAGCAGCGCTCCATTGGATTCAAGACAATATTGAGTACTTTGGCGGCGACGCGGACAATGTGACACTCTTTGGAGAGTCAGCCGGAGCTGTCATGACGTTGTTGCATCTCATGATGGACGGAGCAGGAAAACTCTTTCACAAGGCTGTCATTCAAAGTAATCCCTTGGGATTGCAGTTCCGATCCGTCGTCGTGGCAGACTTTATCGGGGAGGCTTTGAAGCGATCGGTGGATTGTCGGGAGTTGGCATGCCTTCAGGCTGAACGCGTTGAAGAAATCATGCGAGCCCAGTCGAGTCTCATGGGCGTCCCTCGTAGCGTGGGCGATTTCTTTGCGTGGGGTCCAACCTTGACACAAGAGCTAAAACTTACGTTGGGTGGACGCAAGGGCGCGTCGTCGGGTATGTCTCCATTGTCACGCGATCACGTCATGTTTCGTGATTTAGACTCGTGGCGGTGGCAGAAAAGAGACAATGCATGGGCGGTTGTGAATGTTACGCAACCACTCAAGAACTTTGATCTTATACCGGACGATATACCGATTATCCTGGGAACCAACAAGCACGAAGGAGAAATGTTTGTTCACAGTGCCTTTCCCATTACCATGTCCAAGCAAATCTACTGGATGTTTGTCGGCGCCCTATTTCGTGACAGTGCATCGCGGGTTCTCAAGCATTACAGGGGCTACGTGGATCAGATTGAAAAGGAAGCCGAAGAGTTGGTCCGACAGCAGATTGCAGAGGAAGAGAATCGTCAGTACTATCTCGAACACCGTGAGCAACTTGACCGAGAGTACCAACTGCTGCTGGAAATGAACTCGTCGAGAGTAAATTCCGATGTATCGTCAATTCCTGTCAATGCCTTGGTCGAAACATGGAGTAGGGGAGGGGCCATGGTGGACACGAGCACCAACACTACGAAGCACCAACCTTGGCACCGCAGACTGTGGCCCTTTGGTCATAATATATCTGTAGAAGCGGTAGCCGAGAAATTGAGATTACGAGACGAGCGAAGACTCGAAAAGGCCAAAGAGCGTGCTCTCAAGGCAGCGGCTAAGGTTGTCGTGGACTATCGACCCGTCATGAGCCGTATCATTGATGACTATCTCTTTCGGTGTCCTACCTGGCACTTGGCGCATTCGTTGAGCCGGAATCGAATGTATCACGGAGAAAAGAAGAATGTGTACGTCTACCAGTTCAGCCATTCAACACACATCCCGGGCTACGAAGAGTGTTGGGGGAAATCGTGTCATACATCAGAGATCCCTTACGTCTTTCAAGCAATGGACATTATCCGATCCAATTACTCGACCATTGGTCCGCACGCACAAGCCGAGGCGCCGCCGTCGCCAGAGTACCCGTACACGGATATTTTGAATGCCTATCGTGGAGCCATGGAGGCTGCCGATCGACTGGACGAAGGAGAGGAAGTGTACGACAACTTCCAACCACCAAACGACGGTCAGAACCACACCTCGCATAACAAAGGCTTCCAGAGACTTCTTACGCATTTGTTTGGTGACTACTTCAAAGAAGACGTCGACGAAGAGATTGCAAGTGACATGGCCGATCGTTGGGTCGAGTTCTCGCGGACGGGAGACCCCAACTACGAAGAGAGTCGAGCAGATTGGCATCCCTGGCGATACAACTTTCAAGACGACCAGGACCTTGATACCACACCGTGGCGACCCGAAGAGTTGGACTTTTTCGATATTGACAATGATGAACTAATGGAATATGACACGGATGAAGCGCAAGACGGCTACGTGTGGTCGGAAGATCCGCAGGAACGAACCTATCGAAAGCGGACGCTCGATGCTATTGGGATGCAAATAGTGGAGGAGGATTTTTTCCACACGATGCTCGAGTGGAAAGCCAATCCCCACGACGAAAGCATGGACAATCCGTTCAATGGTTTTCTCTTTGGTAGTGGCGGCAAGACCTCCAAGGAAGACCCTGATCACGAATTGACACGTCGAGCAGTCTACCAATTACAACAAATCGCCAAGGACATGGGCGTCCTTGGTAGAGGCTTGCAAGGAGAGCCACGTCGAGGAAACACTTTCGATTGGGAAGACGATTACTTCCCCTCTATGTTAGAGTTGAAGTGGCCTCCAAGAGGCCTCCAGGTGGAGCGTGACTGTACATGTGACATGTGGGATCGTATCCGATGTAAGTATCGATCCACAGAGCAGCCTTAATTGCTGAATTGCCATCTTCCATTACAACTGTCTCACACTCGTTCTTTCTTTGTCTACGCTCTGCAACAGATCGTTACTAAACACAATGCAATGAGAAAACTATGATATGCTCCATGTTCTTGTATTATTATTAGTGAACAATAGCAGCAGTACTGTTGCTTGATCGTAATTTTGACCATAACGCGGACTATAACGACTATTGCAAAGCCTGAATCAATGGAAACGCGTGCGCTCGCTCCAAACCCTCTTGCAGAGTTTCGGCAATATCTGGAATGGCGGGATACTTTTGAAGAAGATTCTTGCTTTTCGTGGTGACGTGAAAGCGTTTCGCCACGCAGGCCAAAACCGCGTGACAGTTTGGTTGGGCGTGTTCCATGGCGGGCAGCAAGGATTCCATCTTGGCAATAAAGGCCGTGTAGTTGCAGAGGACCACCAAGTGGGCGTCTGCGGGACAGAGCTTCCACAATTCGTACTTCCAACTGATACTCGCGTGTGTTTCGACTTCCCACCAGCCACCCTGCCGTTCGATCTCGGCTTGTACACCTGGTACGGCCAGTAGATCCAACAGAAAACGACACGCTTTGCACGCCGCGAGAAATCCCGTGGCTTCGTCAATATCGTCTAGAATATCGTGTACATCTTGGTCCGTCAGCAGTGCATCTCCACCACCGCGGATCGAGAGGCTTCGATTGGAAGCTGGTGCTTGGCAAAAGAAGGCTGGAATCAGGTCAATTTGCTGCTGCTGCTGCATTGTTGTCGAGTTGGCATCCAACAGAGCCTCGAGTCCAAAAAACTCAAAGAGTCGACACAGAGCCGTGGAAAATAGTGCCGAAATGCATTCATCGTCCACGGCCGCATTTTCGTAGGCTTGGTCGGACATTGTCATTTCGCAGAGCGCGTAGACTTGCGAGTAGCCGTTGCAACGCAAATCGTACTTGGTGTCGGCAGGAGAAAGACGGGGTGGCGCCTTGTTGAAGAATCGTCGCAGATTGTATCGCACCGCTTGACCCACGAATTCCGCCAAGCGCTGCTCCACAAACAAGACCGCCACCGGTAGGGGAGTTGTTTCCGTCGTGACGATGGCACTAGTCGGTGTGCCTCCTCCTCCTTGTTGTTGTTGGAGTCGGGCCAAGACAATTTCCAGTTCGGTGAGATACACCGTGACAGCTTTTTGGATTCGTCGGGTGGGATAATGCGACACACTGACCGACTTGGCACATTCTTTGCGCAGCTGCACGGATGCGACAGACTCTCCGGCCATGGTGTCTCGCAGAAATGCCACCAGAGCGACCAGACAGTGCTGGACCGCATGGCGGTAGCCACCAGGTGTTACATTTTCGAACGATTCCATGTGCAACAGTTGGATTTGATCCTTGGCCTTGACCAAGGCGTCAATGGAATCTTGCTGGTGGGTGGCGGATCCGTCGACGCGATCGACGGGCGGGTGCGTACTGGAACAGTCAAAACCGGAAAAGTGCGTCTTTTTCTGGAAGGATTGCTGTTGTTGTTGCTGTTGGACTGGATGATGCGTCGTGCTGTTGTTGTTGTTGTAAGTAGTACCACCGAGGGCAACAACTTCCACGTGCACCAAGGCTCGCAAGAGCGGCAGGACGGGCAGTTGCGTGGCTGTACTGCCGTGATTGTTTTGAGACTGACGAGCGGAACGTCGCGTTGGAGTCGCTGCTAGGACTGCCGCCGTTTGTTCCGCATACAAACTGTAACAGGCAAAGAGACGTGCCGAGACACACGGCTGTAACGAAAGCGAGTGGTGAATGCAAGTGAGTAAAAAGAATAGAGTGAATGCGCGTCCTGCAGTAGTGCGCAGTCTCTACTATATACAGTACAGTTCTGGTACTACAATACACGGCACACACAATGTATACTCACTCGTTCAACGACGGCATCGACTGCACTACCAGCACCACTACTAGTAGTAGCAGAAGCAGTAGCTGATCCTCCTCTTTTTCCAAAGAGCATCTTGATGCGCTGATTGATTTCTCGGGCCGTAATGTTCAAAGTCACTGGTGCTGGTGGTGCTGCTGCTGCTGTTGATAATGGCGACGACGACGATAAGGGCACACCTACCGCAACAGCAGAAGCAGCCTCGGCTAGTAGCTTCGTGCTGCTTCCATTCGGATAATTGGACAGTGATAATGATGAAGACGACGAGTTGGGGTTACTGTTCTCGGAAGTAGACGAATATTCCTGCAGGACGACTCGTTGATGTTTGCCTGCTGGTGCTGGTGCTCTTAATGTTGATGACGATGCTGGTGGCGGTCGTTTCCGAAGCACCGAGGACGGTGTCCATTGGGGCGGCACGGGCGTTTGCGATCGACGGTAGCAGCTCATTGTTCTGTTCAACAAGGGGAGATTACCGGTAGACGAGTGAGTCTACTGCTGCCTCCAAAGGATGATACGATGTTACTGATGTCGTACAACGACCACGACCAGTGAAAAATGAAAAATGAGCCTACCCCGACGGACGACCATTGTCGTTTGAATTTCACGAGAGGTGTGGCCGGCGTGGTGGGGATAAATGACCAAAACTGGCGCGAACTTTGGAAAAGGCAACCATGCCGTTTTTCTTTTTGATCCGTCGCGTTTTTGGTTTTTGACCTCTCAACCTAGTAGTCTACTTTCCAGTGACGAACGAGAGAGCGTACAGGTACAGGTAGACTAGACATAATATACTCTAGTTACTGTAGACAACCTTGCTAAAGAGAGAGAGAAAAGCAATGAGCGATTCGGATGATTCGGATGATTCCGACTCGTCGGACATTGGGAACTTGTTCCAGCAAGCGCAGAACGAGCACAAACGGCACGAAACAGAAACGAATGCCAAGTACGCCTCCGAAGAATCGGACGACGAAGGCGTTCTCGACAGTGCCTCGGTCGACACGGGGGATGGTGGTAGTCGCCGTAAAAAGCCCCTGTCGGTTGAAGCGCGTCTGTCCAGGATGGAGCAACAAAACAGCATACGGGAGCGACAACGCAACGCGGCGAAACGAGCCTTGGCCAAGGATAGCGATGATGATGATGATGACGACGACAATGATGATGATGACCGTGATTCCGCTCAAGCCGCTCGCAACGCCAGTAACCGCGTCGACAAGCGTGCCGTGGCCGTACAAGTCGAGATCCATCATCCCGAACACGCCAACGAAACGAAAAAGAGCTCCACTGGCCGCATGAACGTTTTGGGCAGTGACAGTGATTCATCATCCGACGGCGACGAAAAAGCTGCTGCTGCCAAAAGAAGAAAGGGCCCCGTCAACTTGGGAGACCTGAAACGGCAGGGCGTTAGTCAACAAGTGCTGGACGAAATCACGGCGAGCCGCCAAGCCATGCTAGAGCTCCAGCAGGCCCAGTTGTATCGTGCCCACGATGTGCACCTTTCTCCTCAGGAAGCTGCCGTACTGTCCCCAACCAACTATGGCATGCACCAGCAGCAACAACTACAGCATCATCATCAGGCAATACTTGTTGCTGCATTGCAGCAACAGCAGCAGCAACAACGACAACAGGTCTTGTTCAGCAATAACGGCAACATGATGGCGGCAGCCGCCATGGTCGCGCAAAACGATGGCCAGACGGCTCTCGTGGTGGCAGCCCTGCAGAAACAACAACGACAGCATGCACAACTCATCAATGTCATGGTCCGCACGCGCCTCGAACGGATTGGTAGCGCGGCGCCAGTCCTTCACGAGACCAGGTTGACCATTGATTCCAACCAACCGTGCCGACTATTGCAGAATGCCTTGTTGCAGGCCAATAACTTGACGCCCGCCAAGGCCATTGTGACCATGACATTTCAAGGACACGCCCTGCAGTTGTCAAGAACACCAACCATGTACGGTATGCAGAATGGAAGTGTGGTGGACGCGGTGGCCCAGTTGACGGGGTTGATGAATTTTTCAACTACCAGCAGCAATGCGTCGTCTGCTGCTGCTCTTTCGGCGGCGAATTTGGGCCGAGAAATGCAAGTGACGCTTCGACGGCAACTGGTTGGCAAAAAGGTGACCGAGGACAATTTTAGCGTGCGTGCCAAGGAACCCATACAAGTCTTGGTGGACAAGTATCGTGCCAAGCACTCGCTGGGCGGCAGGGCTACGATCATTTTCAAGTTTGACGGGGACAAGATGCGTTTGGATCGGACGCCCGAGTCGTATGATATGGACGACGAAGACTTGATTGACGTGGTTGTGCAATGAAGGATAGCTGCTTGCGTGTGTGTTGTAGTACGTATCTCTTTAGTTTTTGAGTGAGAGATCAACTTGCTTATATTAGTGAGCTTTTATAAATGCAACTACAAACGATGGTGCGAATCAAATGCATCCGGAGTCTTTTCTGCTCGACTTTCTCTCTCAGTGGTGTTTAAGTTTTTTGCGCTTCTTTTGCAGTTCCGCTTCCGTCATTCCCAGGGGGGCTGTGGGTTTCTTCTTGTTGGCTTGCTTGATTTTTGCTTGTTTCGCTTTTTGCTTCTTGGTGGGGTCTTCCACGTGATGCAACTCCTTCTTTTGCTTGACGCAGGCTGTGCGAGTCCTTTCCAATCCGGAATCGCGAAAGCCGGGTTTCTTACGGCGGGCTATTCGTATGTATGTAGCACAGGTTAGGAACAAGAAAAGTCGAGTTCAGTAGGGTGATGGTGTGATAGTGGGGCTATATACTCCCTTTGACAGGATCATCGTCAGTCGTCAGGGTCAACTCACCATAACGTTCTGCGTCGGCCTTGATGGCAGCGCTCTGCTTACTTCCTCAGCAACCCATAATAACAGTAGCAGAAGGCACTTGACTCTGTCTCTTATCTCAAGTTATGGGCAGGGGTTTAAAAAGATGCAATGGCGACTCACCACTCACCGTGGAATATGGGATGGCTTCTTTTCTTAATTGGTCGCTCGAAAATGCGCCTTTTTGTCGGGTTCGCATCAATGTATGCTTTTTACGAAATAATGTACCGTACGTACAATACTGGTACGTACGGCATATTTCCCCAACTGCGATGCCTATCGCAAAGAGCATTTTCTTACCACGGACCACAGGTCTGCCTATATCCTATTCTACTCTCTTGATTGTCGCAGTTTAGTGGGCAGACCTACTGTACTATCAGCCCTAGATACGAGAGTCCACTGCGTTGAAAGTCCGAGTTACACGCTAGACAATATGTTATCAAGTTATTAGCAAGCAAGAAGTGTAGCGTACGTTTTCCAATCTTTTAATCATCGTATTGTACAGGCGTGGCCTGGCTACCATCACGGAGGAGCATCTAGTGTGTGGTGCCCCAATGAAGCGACAAAGTCGCAGGCGTCGTCGCCCAGGGAATCTGCGAGGAAATCCACAGATGCGGCAGCTGGGCCATGGCCGTACGGAGCAAAGGCAACAGAGTTATAGCTGGTAGCAGCCATTTGGTTGTCAACTGTCGGCCCGCCTTGATACCTGAGGGGCGGCCCAGAAGAATGTATGCCTCCGGTTTGCACCGGAGGTCCTTCTTGCATATACCCGTTTGCTCGCGATTGAAAACCAGCAAAATGAGTGTATGCGAAATCCAACACATTTGGCGCGTTCAGGGTTTATAAAGCCAGGATCGTTGCGCTGCGAAAGTGTTCCTCATATACTACCATTAAGTGCTGCATATTGGTGCTGCAAGTTGATGGCCCCTGTACTCTTCCCAAAAGAATGTGACAAAGGAGCCGGGCCGACAGGTACATTTGGTGGTGGCACTGCCATCGACGTCCCCAAAGCATCTTTTGTCGGTGTCCCAGCAATGGTGGCATGAGCATGCACTGATTGTACCAGCGTCGTAACTTCAAAGTCAGGGCCACGCTTAGCATCCTTGGTCTCCATGCCAGCCTGCTCCAGCGTATCCTGTTTCCGTTTCGTCTCAAAATTCCACCCATCAGCAACAGCGTGTTTGTAACGAATCTGTTCTTGTGCCGTTTGCTATACGTAGGGCACCATTGAGTCGGGGTCAAGAGTCTTCCACCTGGCGCCGATTGTCCGAGCAAGACCAGTGAATCCTCCCACTTTTACCGGAGTGTCTGTTGGTGTATCTTCTGAGCCTTGTTCTTGCTGTATAATCCGTTGTCGCTCCGCGGCAAAGAATAAATTGTAAGCCGAAAGGGGGCGCTTCGGCTTTCCTTCCGGCTTGACCCACCTGCGCTCCTTTTTCTTGCTTCACTTTTTCTTCTTTGGCAGAGGCTTATTCAAGGGATTTCTGTTTCTTGTCCGGGTATTGTGGTACAGAGGAGATCTCGGCGGAGGGTTGCTCAGAATAATCAAATCTTGTATTGTCAGCCTCCACTACATGTGCCTTCTTCTGGAGACGCATTCAAAACTGAAAGTAGACTTTATCTTGTTCCGTTTCGTAGAGTACACGTTCTCTCTGCCAATCATGAAAGCGCTCATATTTCAAGTTCCGCGAGCTGGCGGTGGGATACAAGTCAAGGGGAGACCAAAAGTCTGCAGCCATCTGGGCGACAGAATCCTCCACGCGAACAAAGCACCGGTTTCCGTGCTGCTTGGGAATGGCATTCATTAGTATGGGCATAATCGTTCTCCAAAACAGGGCCCTCGCAACTGGTCCTGGGATACAAATTGCGTGAATTTCTTCAACGCGACAAGGCATCACCTGGACTATATTTTCAATGAACCGGCCACCCAAACGGAAGTTTGTCGTGTTGATTACGCGCGCAACAACAAGTCCACATGTGTGCGATACTTCAGGGGCAAACCAATAAGGGTAGAAAGCTCCCCGATATCTGCTATCCAATGGAATGGATTTTTTCCAGGCGAGAGTGGTCAACACCCATGACAACGCGACCTCTCTTGTCGTTTGCTTGGCAGTAGAGCTATATACCCTGTTTTTACGGTCTCAACGTCCTCTGGGGACAGTGATCCCTCACCAGATTGATTCATAGGAAGAAACGCTCTCGAACCAAAAAGTTCCTTGCGCTTTTCCCAGTACTTTGCAAACCGAGAGGCTGCTGCTTCAGCTTTTCCATCCTCGCAGCGCACAAAGCGCATGGGGTCTGAATAATGCGCTTGGGCTTCAAGATAGGCTGTCTTTTCGAGTCGGGGGATAAGGTGCAAGGCTTTGTAGAAGCTAGCGAGGTTTGCGTCGGACGTGGTACCAGTATCCTTAGCACAATCCGTGGCGACGTGGTGCTGCTCGAGAGGCTTTTGAATCGTAGTTGCTGGTCGCTTTGACTCCTCGAATGGTGCCGTATCATTCTCTAGTCCCGAGAGACACTCTGGGGCTGTAGAAACCTTTTTAGTCGCATGGGTATTCTTGGTGTCCATTGTCTATATTCTGGCGTAGTGAACTGTGGTTGTGGTAACGGTACGGTACGGCAGAGAAGACGAAGACGAAGCTACAGACACAACAATACGACGTGTGTTGCAAACGTTTAGGCAGCC
>Ga0307981_1001639_pt1 | contig 19561 bp, 21 predicted proteins | sample OrgLakmetagen987_FD_201849 | JGI IMG/M metagenome (GOLD analysis project Ga0307981, IMG submission 201849) | Saline water microbial communities from Organic Lake, Antarctica - #987 | ecosystem: Environmental > Aquatic > Non-marine Saline and Alkaline > Saline | place: Antarctica: Organic Lake... | reverse complement strand
CATCACTTTCTCTTCAGAGTACTGATTACCTATCTCGTCATGCTGGCTAACCAAAAAGGTTTAAACTAGAAAATATTGTGCAATATCTCTTCATTTTTAAACTGATTATAGATAACATCAAGAGTATCAAAGTTGATATTGTGATCTGCTCTCTCGATACTCTTGTACTTGCTTTCACTTATATTGATAATTGTTGAAAATTCTTTTTGTGTTTTCTTTTGTTTTTCTCTGATAAAACACATAACGATTGCAAGTTTTTGCTTTCTATTCAAAGCGAAAGCCAACAAAGCTTGCTTGATATTGTTCTCAGCATCTTCTATTTCGTAGCCAATAAGTTGATCTTTGTTAGATTTAGCAACGAACTTATAAATAGCGTTGTTAGAGGTTGGCATCTGAATACTTGGTACACCTGTTTGGAAGTGAATATACATTAAACCTGTGTCATAGTTAAATTTTACAATCATTTAGCACCTTCTTTGTTCTCTAATAGAACTGTCCCATTTTTCGTAACTGTTGTTTCGTATGCTGTTTCCATTTTTCCCTTGCCTTGTCCAGTAACACCTACAACAACGCAAAAGAAAATATTGCCAAAATCCGGATCATCTTTAATTTCTAAATTGTAGAATAAACAAGCTGTTTTACTCCACTGACTTTGTACGACCTTAACTGGTTCTATCAAAGCTTTCCTAATTCTCTCAATAGTCACTTCAGAATGGCCATCTAGCGCATGCTTAAAATCAACATCCCAAATTTCAATTAATAGACCACCACTGCCATTAACTGTTTCAATTAGAACTGGTGGATCATCCTTAGTATCCATATCGTCATTATACATAATATATTAACCCCGATCAATATATTAACCCAAAAAACTTCATTCATAAAAGATTTCATGTAGTTAGCTAGTTTATAATATTAAAATTAGTATGATTTGGGGCTATGATGCTGTCAATACTTAAATCAATAAAGAGGTCCTCTACTTACTTAATTAAAAGGGGTCTTTAAGGGGACCGAACTCAAAAAAAAAAACGTTCAACTTTGTTCATGTTTATTCAATTATACAACTGCTCAAGGCTCCCATCGACAAGGGCTTAAGCAACATAAAAGAGTGTTAAGTTGTCGAAATAATGAATATATCTAAACCACTGAAAATTATGTGTTGGCTCAATGTTTCTTATCGTGCGGTCTTATTCTTATAGAATTGGTGTACTGAGTTCACATTCTGCTGTTATAGTTCCACCCCAATGATCTTCAACCCAGCTTAATATGAAATTTGCCGTAAAGTTTTTACTTTCACTCATAAGTGCAGCGTGTGGAACGATGAAATCAACCATTCCAAAGAACTCTCTAGAGATACTTGGGAACTTTGCATGATCTGCGTACACTCTTGGTCTATAGTCTTTTTTATTCTCAACAATATCAATAGCTACATTTTGATCCGTCCAAGCATCTTCAATGAAGAATTCGAAATTTCCAGACTCTAATACGTAGTCATTTGACCCATTAACAGTAATTACTGACTTAAGCTTTAAACTTGCATCTCCAAGATCTGTATAAGCGTCTGCTGAGTGGCATTCTAGATCATAACTTATAGATGCATAAGCAAATGAGTTGGTAAGTATAAGCACTACTATTATTAGTTTTTTCATTATTAATTCCTTTTAATTATTTTATTTACAGCTTTTTAATTCTAATTCCATATTTACACCTAATTCATCAGTGTAATTATAGCTAATAACGATATCAATTGATGACTCCAGTATATCAATATTTACAAAGTTGTTTTCTAGCTCATACCCATCTTCATCATAAGTCGGGACAACTGTTCCGTCAGTGTAGATAATGTCTGAATTTACGGCCATGTTTACAAGTATGGACTTAATATCTTGAGTCTTTCCATAATAACAAGCTGAAAAAAGGTTTGCATAACTATCATCCAAAACATCAAGGTTGTGAGTTGAATTGGCCGTAACGTAGATTGAATTGATTCTTCCGTACTTTTCCTGGACAATCTTAATTCCTGAAGCGGCAATGCTAGAAAAACTAAGTAGTAGTAATGCAGATATAATAATTTTTTTCATAATATATTTCCCCTTGTGAACCTGTTTGAATTTGAGAACTTGTATATAGCTTTGGTTATAAAGTTGTACCAGTACATATTTGCTATATGTGCCATCTAATTATTAGCAAAGCTATCAGGTATATGGTCTTATTTAGTAAGAGTTGTTTAGAACACTCGATCTATCAGTGCTTATCATTCTAGTCATATTAATAAGATTTTTAATCATTTTTGACCATAGTTTTGATTCGAGACCTCGACCATATTTATTAGTATCAAAAGCAGTAACATTCCAACTACCAGGATTATTTTTAGCTGAGTAGTCGATTCCATATATTCTAAATGGCTCGTATGGTGGAGTGAATTGAAGTCTCACATAATCTTGAAGCTTTAAAACCACTGGCTCCCCTAGATCAAAATCAAATACATATCCATCGGCCACTAGAACCATATGAAAATATCCAATCATGACTCTATCGTTGGGATTAGATCGAGAATAAAAAGCACTTGTTTCTAAAAATCCCCCACCAACAATTTTGGCAACGTAAGATCCACTGAGATCAATACCTTTTTCATTTGCAACCTTGACGAATTTTTCAATATTTCGACCACAGAAACGTGGAGTGTAGAATGAATTATAGTTTTTACTAAATAGTTTCTCAAGGCGTTCAACGTCAGCTGAAAAGCTTGAAAAAGAAAGCATTAATAGGGCAAACGCCACTAACCTTGTAATCATTGTAGACCTCTTTATTAGGTCCACAATCTACATGATTCTGCGTTAATATAAAGCTAGTTTAAAAAGTTTTCATACTCTCAGCTACTTAATACTATTTACCTGATCTTTAGATAGTATAAACACTTGATTTTCCTTGTACTCAATTAGCTCTTTTGCAGAACTTTTAAGTGATACAACCTCAAGGGCGATGGCCTGCCTAAGCTTAGAGTTAGTATTTGCGAAGTCTTCCACCGGTAAATCCTTGAAGAGTTTAGATTGAGCAATAACTCGATTAAAGAATCGTCTCGATATAAGTTTATCTAAATCATTATCTTTCAATGACTCTACCCTTTGAACTAAAATTTCAAACTCATCAACACTCAGTTTAGGTTTAATAGATTTAATTATAAATGCATTAACCTTATAACCTATTTTATCATCAATCTTATTTATAATATCAATATTAACGGTATCTTCTGTGATCTCTAGGAAATGATATATATCTTCTTTTGTCTCAAGAGAATTAAATAATTCATCTCTATTTTTAATATCTATGAAATTTACTAATGACCCCAGTTCTTTATACTGAGCAAATGCAGTATTAGAACTTTCAACTTCTTTAATTAAGCCTGAGATGGAAAAGTATGTTGGAAAAACAAGAATCAAAGTTCCAATTCCAAAGATTATATTTCTTGTTTTTTTACGAAAAAGAACAAAATGCGTTGAGTATACATAAACAAGAAATAGAAAAGACAAAACAACCAAGAGACCCTCAACTGCTATTGAAGACTCAACAATGATCCCTCCAATATAGAGTCCAAAAAGAATACCAACAAAAACAATAAAGCTCTTTTTATTACTCGTTTTTCTTGACAGTCTGGTTTGGTTTGACTTCTTTAAAGAGCTCATCGATAGACCTAAGAAATTTGCAAAAGCCCAAGTCCCCAAGACCATCAATAGTTGATTGTCGGAAAATAAGTCTAAACTATAAATCTCAGTGTTATTGTTTCTACTTGCAAGTAGGTAGTATAAAGCAATAGGTGTAAGTGTTAAAAAAATACGCAGAGTTAGTTCTAAATGATAATAAATAACCAGTTGTGTTCTATTTCTGGCCGAATTAATCAACCAACTAATATTTTTCACAAATGTATTAGTTTTGCTATTTAGATAAATAGGAGAAATAATCATAAAACCGAAAAAGGCCATAACTAAAATTTCTGAATTACCACCTTGCAGAGATTTTAAACCATATGCAGTAATTGATAGTGCGACAAGAATATGAAGCGCCATATACACGAACCAAAGCTTAATAAAAGGCACTAAGAATACTTTAATGAGTTTATTCATGACTGAACCTCCTCATCTGAGAAGTAGTACACGAAGATATCTTCCAACGTTACTCCTCTCCTATCCCTTAAACTTTCATCAACATCACCATCTAGTTTTTGCTTTGGAATAATATATGAAATTGATCTATCTGAATTTACCCCAGACCAAATCAAATCTTTTGAATCAAAAAATGGATCAGTAGATCCTTCAATCTTCCTAACCTTAACAAAATCATGCACAAGTTCAGAAACATCAAGGTTCAACTGAATCTTTTCATCTTTAATAATAACAAGTTGATCTGTGTAGAATTCAAGCTCATTTATAATATTGGTCGTCATTATGACAGTATTTCCTTTTTCAACGAACTTCTTAAGTTCATCTAAAAAGAACTTCCTGCCGTGGACATCTATAACTGATGTAATTTCATCTAGAAGAAGAAGGCTGGCCCCCATACTCATATTTATCATTAATGCAATTTGCATCTTTTGACCACGTGAGTACATATCAAAGCCGTTATCTAATGAGATTTTTCTCATTTTACAAAGATACTCAAAGTAACCTTGGTCCCAGTTAACAAATAACGAAGATATCCTAGCGATGAAATCACCAATAGTGTCCTGGCTTATGTAGTCGAGTTTTTCATGAACAAAGCCAATTTCACCAGTTTTTGAAAAATTCATACTGGATAAGTCTTCATCTTTGTAAAAAACTACCCCCTCATTGGAGAGTTCTTCCCCTGAGATCAACCGCATGAGGGTAGACTTTCCAGAACCATTTTTTCCAAGGAGAGTGATAAACTTCCCCTTTTCAAAATTGAGAGAGATATCATCAAGGACAGTTTGTCCGTTGTACTTTTTCGATAGGTTTTTAACTTTTAGCATGGCTTATTATAACCATTAAAAGATCAAACTGTGAAAAATGATCGTTTAGAAGGTTATTTAGTAAATTTGGACCTATAAAGGTTGGCAATTATCTATAAGTACCTAGATACCCATGTGATTTGCAAGAAGTTGAGATCATCATGTTTCTCTAGATACAATTTTGTAAGATAGTCAGCTTTTAATAAAGTGAGAAGTGACACTTTTAAATCCTTAGATTCTCTCATCTGTTTTCTTAAAGCCTTCTTGTTTGAGGATACAAAATTAATAATTTTAGATTTGATATCATCTTCTTTTCCAGCAATTGGATCAAATTCACAGTCGGATTCATTTAAAAACTCTTGTCCATAAAAGACTTGATCTTTAATAAATTGATATTTTATTGGATGAGAACTCAAAAGTTTAAAAGGACTTACTCTGTACTGGTTTACAGTTTCTGCGAAATCTTCACTCGGATTAGTCATCGCGTAGTTAGAGACAAAGTTTTCTTCCCCACCCACTTCCATATGCCAGCGCCTTCCGGCCCATCTTGCATTTAAAAATGAATCTGAAGCATCTACCCAGGTTTTTCCATAGGCCATGTCATCAAGTCTTGTACTGAGGCGATGAAAAAGTTCGTGCAGAATAATTGCCCTTCTATGAAGAGAAGTGAAATCAAACCACATAGGTCCAATAGTGATAAAAGCATTTGCAACGGCATTTAAATTTGGTCTGTAGATGACTCGTATGTCTTTCCACTCAGAATTAATTAAGAGATTTATACTTTTAGGGATTAGTTGAGATGCATAATATAAGTCTAATAGGTGCTCCATCTCAAATTGAGGATAGGCCAAAAGACTTTTAGCATCGATTCCAACGTCTTGAAGTTTGAGAACGATGTCTTCTCTTGTTTCAACTTTCACCTGTTCAGCTTGGCAAGTGATAGTCTCCATATCTGTATCGTATACAGAAAAATTCAATAACTGGGCATGAGACAATGTAGATGCACTAAGAGCAATAAAGACGAGAAGACTTTTCATTATTAGAACCTTGCAGCCCTTCTGAGCTTGTTAACATTATCAAGAAATAACCATCTTTTTTTCTTTTTAAGTTTATAGTCTCCATTTTTCTTCTTTTTAATAACACCATGACATACTAATTTTTTGATCTGTCCGTTTTCATCTACACACTTACCAATTTCTCTACTTTGAAATCCAGTACATCGCTTTCTGTGAAATACTTCACATTTGGGATACATATTGTCCCCTCCACGAGTATCTCCGTATGCAACTAAGTCTGCTTTTCTAAAACTTATAGAGAGTTTATCCCACATACCAATACTTGTGACCTGAGAGGCTTCTACTCTTAAATAGGACTCATCTGATGTTTGTACTGTTTCAAGATATGCTTGAACACTTTCAGGGTCACTCATTCCAGAACACGCAGTATTATCTACCTCTATAGGGATATTGTATTTAGTCATTAATGGCACAATATCAGCGCTTAAATAACGAACAAGCTCTCTACTTGAAGACCAGTGGCCAACAAATCCAATTCGAATTTTTTCATTATATCTAATTTTTTGATCAAGATATGGCTCAAGTGACTTATTGATATCAATTATTTTTTCTTTACGACATTTAGTTTCACTCAAAAGCCAGGCGGCGCATCCCATTTTATAAAACCCAATCTCTCCAGTGTATCCTGCACCAAAACGAGAATTTTTTTTTGGGTACTGACAAATACAGATATCTGCAAAAGCAGATGCGGAAAAGATGAAAAATAGAAATAGCGAAAGCTTCACAAGAACCCTTTTCTTTTATTATTCTATAAATTCAGGAATTTATTAAGGGCTTATGAAAGACTTTCAAATGGGTGTTAGGATTGTGACACCTTAGTAAGGACTCAATTCACTTTGTACTTCATTATTAATAATAGATGCGTCACTACCCTGCTTTAAGGCTTTAGGCTCGCCAGATTTGGCCCTAAACAATAGGTTTGAAATCTGTTCATCGTTTAAAAAGGCGTTGTATTTTACACCTGTTTTTTCCCATTTAAATGAACTTTCATCAATCCTTTCACCGGCTGCAACAAACTTATTAGTTCTGTAAAAAGGAAGTTTCACACTCTTTTGCTCGCATTCACTATTTGATCTAATTAAGCCTGCTTCATAATACTTTGAAAGTTCACCACTGCAAAGAGAGAAGGACTCATCTCTAGCTTCACTAAATTCAGCAAGTTGGTTATGTCCAAATAAATGATTGAGCGCCACAAACTCAAAATTATCAGTCTTTATATTAGACTTCACAAATACTGAGACACGTGAAACTTTTTGCGTATAACGAACCTTATCGTCAACTATGTAGTTGATAAGATGAGGACTCAGTTTTACATGATAGTCTTTGAAGCTTGCTTCAGCGTCAATCTTAGCCTCAAACTGATCAGAATATCTGTTTTTTGTCATAGAAGCCTGAGCCAGTTTGAAATCTAATGCTCTATTTTCCACAGAGACGTCTATGGAAAAAAGCTGTTCATTGAGTTCAAGCTTTTGTTCATCAAACAACTCTTCCGGTCTTGTGGCCTCGTTTAGTCTATTTCGAAGACTAGTTTGGCTTTGAGATTTAAAGGTTACTACAACCTTCTCCCGGGCTATACAGCTTACTAAGCCTGTAAAGTTATGGACTATAAACGACTGATTTCTATCAATAGCGTAGTCACCAATTTTGCAATTAATAGGATATTTCGATAAACTGTACGAATGAATCTTAACTGTTGAATCATAGACTTTTTTAGAGGCTTTATAATCATTTTCCTCATTCAAGATAAGAAATCCATTAACTGGAGAAGATTCGATACTGTAGTCGATCAGATCCTTACTTGGGTTAGTGATAAAGCTTTTAAATAGTACTTCCGTTGCTCTTTTATCAACCTTTGTTTCTACTTTTTCATTTTTTCTAATCGTATAACTCACTTTTACATTTTGAGAACCGTAATCGAGAAAGTTGTTATAACGACAGTAAAGAGCTCTAAACTCACCACTATCTCTAGATGCAAGGGTATATGATTTATCACTACTTGGATTACCATAAAACCCAAGCTTACATAGAGATCCAATTGGAGCATCTATGATATCGACTTTCATCTCTGATTTTGAAAGTGGATAAGCTATTGGTTGGTAATAAGAATAGTTGGGTCCATAGTAGAGATTAATATTTCTAAAATTAGTATAGATATCTTTTGGAAGGATTTTCTTCTTTTTTACTTTAGGAGCTTGAGCACATGATAAAATAATCAGCAGTGGAAGGAATCTAATTAACATAATTACTCAGATTCCTTTTTCTCTAATTTTGCATCAGTCTGCTCTTCATTGCCTAGTAGAGAGTCAATGAAATTTATATCAACTTGCAGATTGGCATCTTGAGTTGACTGGGCCTCTTGACCGTTGTCAAAGAATTTAGAATATTCATCAACGAACTCATCATCGCCAGACTTCTTGGCTAAATCCATCTCTATTTGTCTTTGATAAGAGAGAGATGTATCCGTTTTGTCTTTACCATCATCAATCGTTGCTCCAAGATAAGAAGTTAAAATATTATTGTATTGAAGAAGAGTTTCAAGTTTTTCTTTCTCTTTTTCCATATTAACAATATTCGACTTTGCTACTTCAGTAAGTTTACTCGCTTTTGCTGTAGTTTTCTCTTCATCAGACATACTACTGGTGACAAGATTTCTAGTTTGATTATATTTATCCATCATTGATTTTTTTAAAGATGCTCTTTGAGACTTATATTGGTTTGATATTAGCCTCGCTAGTTCTTCTGGCTCTAAATCACCGTATTTTTTATCAAGTCCTTGCTCTTTTAAAAATTCAAGTAAACCTTCTTTATCATTTTTCTCTTTTAAGTTTTTGACTCTCTCTAAATATGCAGATGTTTCAGCTTCCATTTCAGCTCTTAGTGATAAGTTTTTTTCTTCATCTAGTTCGTTCTCAACTAAGGCTTTACATTTATCGTTTGACTCATCTAGGGTTCCACTTTCGAAACACTCATCTCTGAGCTTTTGAATTTCTGCTTCATCAACAAATTTAACATCTTTAAACTCTGATGAAGCAATAGTCGTTATATCCTCTATTGATTTTTCGCCCTTCCCACCGCTATATCTTCCTGCAAAAGCACTCGTAATAGCAAAGCCCTTATCACCTACTGAGTTTTCATCATTAAGCTTATCTATTTCGTCGAGCGCACCAATGACTTTTCTATATTCTTTTAATCTGTCTATTAGTCCACATGCTTTAATTCCTGATACATCATTATCTATAGGATCTACTGGAATTACGTAATTGTCAGGTTTCGCTGTAACTTCAATCTTAATTACTTCCTTACAGTTTTTCTTTATGTCATCTGAAACGTCGGTACCGTATACATTCATACATCTATATCTTTCACACATGTTTTTAACAACAACTTGAGTACAGTATGAGATCTTACCTTTCATGTATCCAGGACCAAAATCAAATTCAGCATTTTTAAATTCTGTTATTGCATCTGTGCTTCTGTGAGAAACCTTGCCTTTTTGAGAAGCTGCTTTATTCCCAATATCCGGCTTTCCATAATAGCATTTTGAATTTGGATCATCTTTATTTTCATCACAGGTTTCATATTCATAAGCATCTTCCCAAGTACTCATAAAACTTGAAACTTGTAGAGGTGTTCTTGGAGTTGGTGTAAACTTCTTTGAACTAGCATCATAAGTCACAGCAGTAGCTATTGAAGCTTCATCAGGACTATATCCAGTGATTTGACCTTTGGGATTTTGAAACTCAGTTCCAGCTGGTAATGGAGGGATAATAATAAGATTTGGACTATCTCTATGCCCAAAATTTGAAATACAATAGTTTGTTGTCTCCAACAATATATTCTTTCCAATTTGAGACCTATAGATTTTTGAATACAATGCATGGTCGACAAACTTCATCTCTTTTAGTGAGATTTCTTTAACACCTTTCTTTGGAGCTCCACGAAGGGCATTACTCATTCTCTCAGTTAAGTACTCTCGAATTGTTTTGGCACTCTTGCTGGCCTTAGTGTCATAAGATCTAAGTTTTATATTATCACCAAGTTTTTCGATATCTTTATCTGTTAGTTTTTGGATAGCCTCTTTGATACAAACTTCCGCAGCATCAACATCGTCTTTATGGGTAACTTTACAATTTTTGAGTACGTCGTTGTTTTCAACAATTTGTTGTTCATTTCTTTTTTCATATACTGTGGATACTGCGAGATCTACTTCTTTTTTTACTTCAGCTTTATCTGCAGCGAAGACTGAAAATGAGAATAATAAAATAAGAGTAATTTTCATAATACCATTATACCTAAGAGCTAAAATTATACAGTTTAGAATCCTGTAATTATTGTTATTTCAGTACTTTATCGGCTTTTAAGGCAAGAAGCTTTATGAGTGTAAGTGCCAATAAAATCATAGGGATGGCCATATAAACGCCGTAGCCCTGGGTTGTTATGAACGGCATAGATAGTAGAAGTCCAATTTCAATGGGTGCGAGCATAAGATACGTGAAGGCAAACTGCTCTAAGATTTCCATATTATCATCTTTTTTGATCATCTTAACTAAGGCCAGACCAAAAACTAATCCTCCTACTGACCAGCCCCATGTGAAGACGGCTTTAGAGAAAGAGTCTTTATCAAAAACCTTCATTCCAAGTTGAGTAAAATATGTAACAGAGAGAGTTAAACCAATGAGCGCCATAATAAGTAATGGCCAAAGATAGATCTCAACTATTAAAAGCTTAATACCTGCGATACCAATTAAAACTAAAAAGTCAGTTGAAAGATTGGTTGATTTTTCTAGAGTTAACTTGTGAATTTTTAGATTAGGTCTAAAAATTCTCACGAGAATTGACACAGCAACTGTTACTACAAATATTGGGATTTCAAATTTTAATAAACTAGATAATAGTGGCTTAAGAAAAAATGCGACTATGATAATAGAAGTTATTATTATGAATGTCTTAGGGTTAAAATATATAGGTTTTTTATTTTCAATTTTTACATTAAAATTAATCTTTTCAAGATACCCTTTCTTTCTTCCCCAATAAATCCAACCAATACCACCAACTAATGAAAAGACAGCTCCAATAGTTGCCATAGTCATGGCCAAAGTTAAAGCTTCAGTAAAGCCCATACGACCTAGTATATCGCCCATTACTGCAGCAGAACCATGACCACCTGCAAATCCAGCAGGAAGAATCACACCAAACTGATCAGTGAGGACTGGAAATATATTTTTTAAAATAAAGATAACGACAATAAGGGATATTCCCCACTGGGATACATATTGCAATGCCGAGTACTGCCAAAGTGTTTTAACTTTACCAAAGAAGTCTCTGTTTACACTGCTGATAGATAGAGGAAAGCTCACAAAAATATATGCGAGTAAAATATCAATATAGAAATTTAGATTATCAGATAGTGAATAAAGTCCAAAGACTTGCTTTGATCCTAAGAAAACTAGAAGACCCGCAATCATTGATGTTGGGATAATCCATAATGCAGATTTTAAAAGTGACTTAAAACCCAATGCCAAAGCAGTTGCAATGGCAAAAATTATTAAGTCACTAAAAATATCGATTATTTACTCTCTTCCAAAGCTCTAAGATCTTTTCTTAAGATTTTACCAACATTACTTTTTGGAAGATCATCTCTAAATTCTACAACTTTTGGAATCTTGTATCCTGTAAGTTCAGTTTTACAAAATGCAATAACTTCTTCTTTTGTTAAAGAGTCATCTTTTTTAACAACAAATAACTTAACTATTTCACCTGATTTTTCGTTTGGAATACCAATTGCGGCAGCTTCAAGAACTTTAGGGTGAGAAGTAACAACATCTTCAATTTCATTTGGATAAACATTGAATCCAGAAACTAAGATCATGTCTTTCTTTCTATCAACAATTTGGAAGTATCCTTTCTCATCTTGAGTTGCGATATCACCAGTTTTAAAGAATCCGTCTTTAGTCATCACTTTTGCCGTCTCAGCAGGATTGTTCCAGTATCCACGCATAACTTGTGGTCCCTTAATCGCAATCTCACCTCGTTCACCGATGGCAACTTCATTCTCTTCTTCATCGATAACTTTCATGTCTGTCGAAGGAATTGGTACACCAATTTTTCCATTAAATTCTGCAATATCTATTGGGTTGATACATGCTGCTGGACTTGTCTCTGTTAATCCATATGCTTCGATTAGAGGTTTATTTGTAATAGCTTTCCACTTTTGTGCAACTGCTTTTTGAACGGCCATACCACCACCAAGAGTTACTTTTAAGTTTGAAAAATCTAACTTTTTAAAATCTTCGTTATTAACGAGAACATTAAATAGTGTGTTTACACCAGTAAAGGCAGAGAACTTCCATTTAGATAGCTCTTTAACAAATGCCGGAATATCTCTAGGATTTGTAATTAAAACGTTTAGTGCCCCGATTGAACTGAAGATCATACAGTTAGCTGTAAGTGAGAATATATGATAAAGCGGAAGAGGTGTAATAATAATTTCCTCTCCAAGTTTTAAGTCTTTTGCAATCCAAGATTTAGCTTGAAGAACGTTAGCAACTATATTTCCATGAGTTAAATCAGCTCCCTTAGAAACACCTGTTGTTCCACCTGTATATTGTAGAAATGCTGTATCCTCTAGAGTTAGTTTCGCTTTTTTAAATTTAGATGCATCACCTGCGGCAAGTGCATCATTAAACTTAATACTCCCTGGAAGTGACCACGCAGGGACCATTTTCTTAACATGCTTAATAACAAAATTTACAATAAGAGATTTTGGAAAGCCTAACATATCTCCAATACTTGTAGTGATAACATGTTTGATTTCAGTTTTAGATATAACTTGTTGAAGGATTTGAGCTGAATTTTCAAAAATAATAATAGCTTCAGCACCAGAATCTTTTAGTTGGTGTTCAAGTTCTTTACCAGTGTAGAGAGGGTTAACGTTAACTCCAATCATACCTGCTCTAAGTAAACCAAAAAGAGCCACTGGATATTGAAGAATATTAGGCATCATAAGAGCAACTCTTGCACCTTTTTTTAATCCAAGGTCGTTTTGATCAATCTCACCAAAAGTAAAAGTCTTTCCCATACAATGAAAAGATGGCCTATCAGTAAAGTCTTTAAAAGATTGATCTAGAATATCTGGAATATTTTTATACTCATTAATATTAATTTCATGAGGTACACCTTCTTGGTAACTTTCTTGCCATACTCTTTTCATAGATTAATCCTTAATTAAAATTATTAGTACCTAGATCATAGTCAATGATAGTGATTCTGGGAACGTGAAAAATTTTTCTTAGACATGTAGTGTTACTAATAAGGGTTTTCTGCCTTACAAGTTAGACGTATTGTTTTGGGTTCGAAGTGCGAGGGATAGTTTTTGTATTCTGGAAAAGCTTGAAACGACAATTCAGAGTGGAAGTAGAGATAGTTTATAAATAAACCCGACTCTTTAACTTCGTTTTCAATCTCTATTGAGTCCGCAATTTTTCTGACCATAATGTCATTTTTCCAAAGAATACTTTCATCATCAAAGTTGTATTCTACAGGAACCTGTAAACCAGAGTGAAATGCCATGGATTCAATAAAGATTAATCCATCTGGACTCAGCATACTTTTGAGTTGTCTCAAATAGTTTAATCTATCAGGCTTAGTAGCAAGACAATGAAAGAGATGATCATCAAAGATGAGGTCATAGCTACCTAGATTATTTTTCTCAGTCATATCTAGGCACTTAAAAGTAGAATGCCTACCAAAAAGTTTCTTAATCTCTTGAGCTCCAGAAATAGCTAGTTTAGACACGTCCACACCAGTAACAATGGCACCTTTTGATTCTAAATAATGACAAAGACCACCAAAGCCACAACCAGTCACGAGTACTTCCTTGCCTTTTAAAAAGTCATCAGCCCAATCGAATTGACGCTCATAGCTTTCAATGAATTTTTTAAGACTCTCCGTATTCTCTTTGAGAAACAATTCTATTTTTTTGGCATTACTTTCACTAAACCAATCTGGAGTGAAGTTTTCATAGGATTTTTCATAAAAGTGATAATATTTTTGCATATAGCTTGTTATAGTAAATGATATGGATCTAAAAAACTACGATTTTATAGAAACTGACGATGGAAGCATAACTGTTTTTTCAAAACTTTATAATGAAGCCTGTCATTCTACCGCTGGTGCGGCCAGTGAAACTAAAGTTCACTATGTCGATGGCTGTCAAGTTGTAGATAAATCAAAAGATTCCAATATAAAAATCTTTGAAGCAGGTTTTGGCGTGGGCATTGGTTTTTATGAAACTTATAAAGCTGCACTATCCCCTTTTACATTCGTCTCTATAGAAATTGATGAAGATCTTGTTTTATATACGCTTAAAAGTGATCCTCTATTCTCTAATTTTGTAAAAAATGATTACTCTTATCATATTAATCACCCCGGATTTAATCTGTATGTCATAATTGGAAATGGAAGAGAGACCTTTCCACGATTTCAAAAAGAATTTAACTTTAAATATAACTGTATATACCAAGATGCCTTTAGCCCCAAAAGAAATGCCATTCTGTGGACGACTGAATGGTTTGCAGATTTATTTGAAAGTGCACAAGCTGATTGTATTATGAGCACTTACTCTGCCTCATCCTCTATCAGAAAATCGATGATTGCCGCAGGGTGGACAATTTATGATGGATTAAAGTTTGGAAAAAAAAGAGCATCAACAAGAGCAAAGATTGGTGGAGTAACGGAACAGTATATTCTCGATCACCTCGACAAGTCCCCTGTAATCACTATTACAGATGAAAATCACATAACTTATACATTGGATTAGAATATGAAAAAGATCACAGAATTATTAAATATTAAGTACCCTATTGTTCAAGCTGGAATGGTTTGGGTCTCGGGAGCTAACCTTGCGGCGGCTGCAGCGAACGCTGGTTGTCTTGGCGTCATTGGCGCGGGTTCTATGACGCTTGAACTTCTTGATCAACAACTTAAAAAGGTTAATTCTCTCACTGATAGGCCAGTTGCTATTAATCTTCCACTTTTATATTCAAAGGTTGATCAACAAATTGAAATAGCTTTGAAAAACAATATTAAAATATTTATTACAAGTGCCGGTAGTCCTAAAAAATATACCAAATTCTTAAAAGATAAAGGATGTATTGTGATTCATGTTACCAGCACGCCAGAGCTTGCAGTTAAGTGTGAACTCGCTGGAGTAGATGCCATAGTTGCTGAGGGCTTTGAAGCTGGTGGGCATAATGGTCGAGATGAAATTACTACTCTTGCTTTAATTCCTCAAGTTGTAAAAGCTGTGAGTATTCCCGTCATAGCGGCAGGTGGTTTTGCAACAGGTGGATCTGTAGCAGCTGGACTCGCACTTGGAGCATCGGCGATTCAGATGGGTACTCGATTTTTGATGACTAAGGAAAGTAGTGCACATGACAATTATAAAAACCTATTACTGAACTCTCAAAGTGGCTCGACAAAACTAATGATGAAAGATTTGGTACCGGTGAGACTTTTTAAAAATAAGTTTTACGATGAAGTTGAAAAACTAGAACTTGAGTGTGCTGAAAAAGAAAAAAGAATTGAACACCTAGGCCACGGACGCGCTAAGCTTGGAATGCTCGACGGTGATATTGATCAAGGAGAGCTTGAAGTAGGTCAAGTATGTTCATTGATTAAAGATATTCCATCAACTCAAGATATGGTGAATCAACTTATTAAAGAATATAATGAAACTATTGACCACTTACAGAGATTATAGGACCATCCAGCTTAACCGGCTTGGGATCGATAACCTTATCAGCTCTTGAATCAACAATACTTAAATCTTTTGTCGTAACGACTCTTTGCTTAGATAGATTCTGTAATACGTATTTTGTAATTTTGTCTTTATCTTTTAAGCCCCAAAATGAACAAAAATCTCCATCGTGCATGCCTTTTTTTAAATGCTTTTGTACTTCCTCGTAAGTCGTATCAGCATCCACATTAAGTGTATCATTATAAAGCTCATCGAGAAATACTGGTATAGAAGATGATGAAACTAATTTGTGATCATAAGCTTTTATAATAGGTTCACCTGATAAGTTGTAGTCACTTTTAACAGGTCTCACATCATTTTGCAATGTAGCTGTTCCAAAGAGTGCTCCCACAGAAATAGAACCGGTGGCTTGAGCTGAGAAAATTTGTGACTGTGCCGCCTCTCTTCTTCTATCGTATCTTGAAACGGCCTTCTCATAGCGCTGCTTATTTTTAAAGTACTTCTTTTTGTACTTATTAATACAATCATCATTTGATATTGCGTAAGAGGAGACAATAAATACAAATAAATAAGTTAGATTTTTCATGTAAACTATATCGGTTGATAGTTACAAAAGCTTGAGTACTTTAGTCGAGCAAGTAGAGATTTATATAGTTGAGCTTATATTCTTCTTTAATTTCAGCTGTTTGTAAAAGAGCCTTAATAGTAACAATCTCAGATTTATCTAGAACTTGAAAAGATCTATTATCTCCCCAACCATGTCCCCATTTCATTTTACTCTTAATTGGAGATAAATGACCCATTCTCACCCCTCTATACATGAGGTTTCCCCACATCTTGCCGGCTTTATCGGTCACGCACTGCTTGAGTTCCTTATCAGACTGCTTTTGCTGAGCTTTAGATCCTCCGGCCCAGTAAACTAAGTCGTGCTGAACACAACAGTCTTCCCATAGTCTAGGCTCTAATCTGGTGCCTTCTGGAAAGAAAGTACAAAGATCAGTATAGAAGGGTTTCAACTCAGTTGCGAAGGCACAAAATGAAATAAGAAATAGAATTACTTTCATATGGTTATTTTAAGTATTTTTTACCTAGATTCAATAAAAAAGGGTGATAAATGTAACAAAGGGCGGTATGTAGTTGAAAAAACTAAATCAGGAGACCCCCTTATGAAAATGCTTCTACTTGCCCTACTTGTAACTACTTCAGCTTTTGCAACTGAAGGCTTTATTTGTAATGACTTTAACTACTCTGACATTCAGTCAGTTGATATCTCTATTCACCACGGTGACGTATTTGTAAAAGAAATCGCTCCTGATGGATCAAGCAAGCTTCATCATTCTTCACAAAATATGAGAGACGAGTTCGCTGTAAATCTCTCTGACTGGAATGGTTATACAAGAGAGTTGGTTTATGAAGACGGAACTTTTAGCTTAACGACTAAGGATGAATGTTCACAAAATTACGATATTATTAGTTGTATTAAAAAATAATTTAAATAAAGATTTTAAAATATAAAGGGAGCTCGATGCTCCCTTTTTTTATGCGTTCATTTCGAGTGCTTTAATTCTTGTGCTCAGTGGAGGGTGTGTCGATAACAGAGCTGCAAATCGAGATGCTTTTGTTGAAATCTTCATAGCGTTCATGCTTGGATCATCATCCTTAAAGTTTCCAGACTCAAATTGACTTTGCAATCGCTTAAGTGCAGCAACCATTTTTTCGCGTCCAGCTAGTCTAGCACCACCTGAATCTGCTCTAAACTCTCTATAACGAGAGAAGAATGCCACAACTACTGATCCTAAAATCCCAAAAGCTATTTGAAAAACCATAATTAAGACAAAGTTGATCATGAAGCTAAATCCCTCACCTTCATCGTCATCACCTCTTAGGAAGTTTTGAACAGCGAAGGCTGCTATTCTTGCGAAGAACATTACAAATGCGTTTACTACACCTTGAACTAGCGCCATGGTTACCATGTCACCGTTTGCTATGTGAGCTATCTCATGAGCCAGAACACCCTCGACTTCATCCTCAGTCATGCTGTTGAGAAGACCAGATGATACCGCCACAAGTGAGTTTGACTTGGATGGACCAGTTGCAAAGGCATTCACCTCTGGAGAGTCATAAACTCCAACTTCAGGCATTTTTGGAAGGTTAGCAGCTTTAGCAAGTCTATGAACTGTATTAACAAGTGAAGAAAATTGTCCATTTGGTTCAACAATTTTGACGCCCATCATCCTTTTTGCCATGAATTTACTTAGAGCAAGTGAGATAAATGACCCCACCATCCCCCAAATAGAGCAAAAGATGAGAAGGGCTTGATAGTTAATGCCATTGGCATTCATATAGGGCTCAAGTCCAAAAACCTGAGTAATTATTGTCACTGTCGCGATAACTGCGATGTTGGTGAGTAAAAATAAACCAATTCTCTTAAACATCTGTAAACTCCTTAAAAGTTTTTTTGTCTGAATACACATTTAAAGATAATATCTATTCCATCGGTGTCAATAGTATAAGACTTTGAATAAATATGAAAGTCAGACATCCTTTGAAAATTGGGAGAATAATGAAAACTAAACAAAATACTGTATTTATAGCCTTTATGATTTTTTGTCTTTTAGGAAGTATCGGATGTGTCTATATTCTGATGGTTAGACCTTTAAAAATTGTGGTTGAGGCGACTTCAACAGATGGTGACACAATCGAATTTTTCTATCGAGAAAGCGAAGTCAATCCACCTGTATCAGAACTTATTAAAAGAAGTGAAGACGGTCAGCACATAGTCGTTGTTCTTTTAACTGAAAAACAAAAAGTCCTAGCAAATTATCAATACAAATATCTAATTGATCGCTTTAACCTATGTGACGGAAAGCTTCCTTGTAGTGTCATCTCAATGGAGAAAAAGTTATTTGAAGAAAAAGCTAAGAGAAGAAAAGATCTTGGCTATCAAAAAGGTCAGATAAGAATCTAATAATTCAATATATTAGTTATTCCAATAAGTGAAATTATCCAGATTCTGGTTATATCTTTCAAGACATAACACACATATTGGAATATTAATTAGAGTTCCTGAATAAACATTAAGGTTTTTTAGTTCTGTCTATAATACCGATCGTAAAACGGTAAAAAACTGGTTCAAGAGCTTTTGTGGCTATAACGGTCGCCTCTCTCGCGTTAATCTTTTGTAGAAAATCAGAATATTCTTCAAGCTGATCTGCTGACAATGATGAGTAAGAAATATCAACTATTTTTTTAAAAGTAGCCGCTTGCTTTTGAATATAAGAGTCAGCGCGCTCTATGGATTGAAGTTCAACCTCAGACTGGTTTAAATTTGATTCGGTATTTGTTAGACCATATCTGATAGACGATTCTAAGATATTTTGAGTAAGTTCAAGCATTGATTCATGAGCTGAAGTTTCAGTGGTAACAAGGTCAATTAGATTTTGTTTTTCAGGTGAAATATCTTCACCTTTTCCTGTTGCCATAAATTCTTCTATTTTAATATTCGTCTCTTTAGTGTTGTTTGTAAGCTCTTGACTAATTGGGTGATCTTCAAGTTCTCCAATAATTCTGAGGCTTTCATTGTCAAGTTTTGCAAGCTCCCTTTTGTACTCATCTTCAAAAGAAAAATTTTTTATAAAGTCATGAAGCTTTGAATTTTTTGGAGCCAATTGTTTATATGTTGCTAACATTTGCTCATTAATGTCGGATAAACCAAGCCCTTTGGTTGTAAGATCAATTATTCTCGTCTCTTCATTAGTCAAAGTT
>Ga0307981_1001638_pt1 | contig 19581 bp, 17 predicted proteins | sample OrgLakmetagen987_FD_201849 | JGI IMG/M metagenome (GOLD analysis project Ga0307981, IMG submission 201849) | Saline water microbial communities from Organic Lake, Antarctica - #987 | ecosystem: Environmental > Aquatic > Non-marine Saline and Alkaline > Saline | place: Antarctica: Organic Lake... | reverse complement strand
AACGGCTTTATGCTCAATCTACTCGCTGGATTGGTGGCTTATTGCTTAAAGGAAAACAAGCCAAGCCTTAATTTGACTGACGTAGAGCTCAACGCTATGGTTACTGCTTAAGCAGATCTCAGGTTAAGGAGTCTATTGAGTAGGAATAACGCAACGCATTAAAAAGTGACCGTATTTATGGAAATATGTTTACCGGTATTTATGTGGCAGCAAATGTTGTAGAGGCATCAACAATGCTTAGGCAAGAACGCGAAACGACGGCCGATAATATGTTTGATTTACGCGGTATTAAAGTTTATATCGATGGCACACGCGGTTAGCGCGGCATTGGATTGGTATGAAGAAGGGCCCAATGCTGTGCCAAAATCGGAATGGGCGGTGGCTGACCCAAGATGTTGGCCATTTGGCCTGCGTAAGCGGCATTTCAAGAGAATATTCGTGGCTCCGTAGAAGTGGGCAAATATGCCGAAATTATAGATTATGACGCTGAAATTAAAATGTAGATCAATCCCGATATTCAAATACAACTATCGCAAGAAGACCTGAATATTGCTTTATAAAATAAAGTCATAAAAAATGGATTTACGTTAGCATCTTTTAACAACGTTATATTAAGAGGACAACTAATAGAAATATTAAACACTGTTAATTTGACATTTAATTTGGTAAAACAAAAAATTGAGAAGGAATAAAAACACCAAATCTCACATAACACCGATCGTGGTGTTAACTTGGCATTAGGTATTTTAATTAACCTGATGTAGTCAGTTAAACATAACCAACATTAATCAAAATATAAAGGAATAAATATGCTCAGCTATGTAACCATCGGTGTAAGTGACTTACAAAAATCAGAAGCCTTTTACAATAAACTATTGGCACCAATTGGTGCTAAGACGCTGATAAAGATGGACCGCATTATATTTATTGGTAAAAGTCGAGCACAACCCATGCTCGCAATTTGTATCCCATATAATGAAGAGGTACAAAACTGTGGTAACGGCAATATGCTAGCCATTGCGCCAGGTTCAAAAGAAAAATGTGATGAAATGTATCACAGTGCAATAGCCTTAGGCGCAACTTGTGATGGCGAGCCAGGACAACGCATTCCTGACTTGTTTTATGGTGCTTATTTCCGTGATTTGGATGGTAATAAAATCGTTTTTAATCACTTCGGCTAACACCTTCGACGTAACCGGCATAGGTTCACCCGTGAGCTCAGTTTTACTGCTTCTGCAGTTACAATCTATAACTCGAACACCTTTAAAGTGCCCCAGGTATTAATTCGCCTTGGACTAGAAACCAAGGCTGGATCATATTAATCAGTTTTATCACTCGTTCAGGGGTTAATGAAGCAACGGTCTAATTTTGTGCCCGCTTGAACGCCTATCATGCAACCAAGCTATAATGGGCAAAATTCGGGCAAGCTTTTGATAAAGCAGAGTAGGGCAGTTGATCTGCCCAATCTAAATATGTAGCACGACGCTTTTCACCTTCAGCGACTGCAAAATCACTATCTTGACGCCACTCAGTTGCAAGCCAAGTTGCATATTTAAGATCAGCACCATCTGCCGTTTTAACATCAGTAACTTCCGCCGATAAATGGCTGAACTTCTGCATACACATTTTGTGTAGCAAATAAGCTCAGCTTTAGACTTAGGTGATTTTCTCAGCATTTGGTACCTGAGGGTAAAAGTCTGCTAGCTATAGAGATAGCGATAACTCCCCCCCTTCAACCAATTGCATGAGCAGAACTGCGGTATAGGTTTTTGTAATAGAACCAATTTGATATTCACTCTTGTGCTATCTCTATCTATTTATTGTGCTTTCAAATTGAGATCTGCTCGCAGTCGCAAAACCACTTTACCTTCAAATACCTTAATTTGAGTATCTAGTAAGTCCAATTGTTGCTCATATTCTACGCTATCTAGCTGCTGCATTAGCGCTAAGGCGGCGTAAGCATTGTACTGGTTATGATAGTTGACCCAAAAACCCAATTGATTTGGACGCTCAATAAGCGACAACAACTGGGGCAGTGCTTGCTTTATCAACAAGGGCCGAGATGATAGCAAGGCATTTTGCAATGGTACTAAACTAAAAAACCGAGTGGTTTTAATGGTAACTTGATTACTTAGTTGTCGCACAATATCAGGGTCTTCTTCTTGTTTAATAAAGCTTAAGTAGCTTTGCCAAAATCTAGCGTCGGGGGAATCGCCATATAGCGACGCGGTATGCGCAAACCATCTATCAGCTTGCTCAGGCATACCGGCCTTGTTGTATAGCAGTGCCAAGTAAATGCTATTTACTGGCGAGCCATCATCAATTTGCAAACAGCTTCTCATTGCCTCAATAGCCTCTGAAACCTGTCCCATTTGATTTAGTATTTTAGCCTTCCATACATAGGCCCAAGTGTAATTGCTATCAATATTGATGGCGCGGTCGACTGCTGCCAGTGCTGTGGTCATCTCATTACGCCAAAAGTGCACAATGGCTTTGTTTACATTTAGCCACGGCGATAGAGCATCTATCTGCAGCGCCTTATCAGCATAAGTAAGCGCCACGTCAAACTGATTCTTAGCCAAGGCTAACTCTGAATAAACATATAGGCCTCTGGTGTTTGTGGCATCAACATTCAACACTTTATCGATCAATTGCTGCGCGGTGTCAAACTCCAAGTCTTCAATAGATAATAAGGCGCCAGCAAGGAGGGCGTTAATGTCATTAGGATCGAGTTGTAAGGCTCTATCAATAGCCGCAGTGGCTTTTGTAACAGCAACAGCCTTGCCCATGTAGATATCATGATAATTATATCTCGCGTAGATAAAAGCTAAACTGCCATACGCCGCGGCAAAATTTGGCGCCAATTCAGTTGCTCTTAAGAATGATGCTTCGGCTCGGGAAAACCACTCGCTAGTTTTTCCATTCATCCACCAGTAATTTCCCTGAAGATAGGCGCGGTAAGCATTAATATTCACGCTGTCGGATGCGGTTGTGAAATTTGTTTGTGTGTTTTGTCCGAATAGTTGTGCATTAATATCTGAGACGATCCTAGTGTTTAATGTTAGCAGTTGTTGCATATCATCTTCATACACTTGTGACCAAACCACGTTGCTACTCTGTTTTTCGACCAAACGCACTAAGAATCGAATGCGCTCATTGGCTTCAGTAATGCTGCCTTCTACCCAATACTCAAGATTTAACTGCTCAACCAAAGAATTTAAGGCACTGGTTTCGTTGGCAAGGGCAAGAGAAGAATAATGCGCCAACACGCTGACCCTATCTGACTTGGCCAAGGTAATTGACAGCTCCTCTGGAAGCATCTCAGCCAGATAGTCATTACGCTCATCGCCGGTAAGATTACGCCATGGTAAAAATGCGATAGTCGTTTCTGTCTCTGTGCTATTTTTTTCAATATCTTGAGTCAGTACCTCAAGTGTCGATTCCTTCTGCTCGGAAGTTTCCGGTAATAAAGCAAATATTAGCAGAGCAAGTATTAAACCCGACATTATAATTGCCGCCACTTTAACTTTATTAAAGGGTAAGTCCGTTGCTGCGCTAGTTTTTGTGCTGAGCTTAATAAATTCTTGTCTGCTTAGCCAAGTGATATCTGCCGATAGGCGGTAACCTTTTTTAGGTACCGTTTGGATTACCTGCCGAGTTTTACTATCATTGAAGTTTAGGCGAAGCTGCGAGATGATCCGTGTAAGAGCATCGTCTATCACCACCCGTCCATGCCATACTTGGTCCATTAATTCTTGTCGACTAACGGTCTCGCCCGCACACAAAGCAAGCTGATAAAGCACATGCATGGCCTTAGGCTCTAGGTGGCGGCTTTGCGCATCATAAAATACTCTATGATCGCCCACATCAACGTAGTAGTCACCTAAACGAAAATAACCGTTTTCAGGTAGCACTTGTTCAGTCAATTATCTGATCCCACTTAGTTATCACCCTAGTATTTTAGCCGATAAGCACCAATATCAGTTTTTCATCACAATTTCATCGGCTTTTTATCTGTTGTTCCTCAGGAGTTTTTCCTAATGGGTAACCATACTGTTGAAACACATGCGGTGCAAGCAAGTCGCATAAGTAAGCGTGAATCAGCAGACATGAATCACTAACGGTTAAGCGTTAACCACTCCTTCAAACAAAAAAGGTAGAACATGATGAAAATAGCAATCAAAACATTCTCTCCAGTCGTCTTAGCCATGCTGATGATAATGCCAGTGAGTCAAACTTCAGCAATGGATGTCACTGCAGGTTCACAACTAATGGTGAAAACCAGCGTCGCTGAAGTCATCGGTGTGCGAGAAATTGAAGCAGGTAAATTTGAACAAGGGATCCGTAAAAGCAAAGCGACTTTAGCCAAGATTACAATCGCGTCTTTACGTAAACCACTTCTTGATAACCTGTGTGTAGCGACCTTAGCCATTAAAGATATGGCACAGGCAAACCAATACTGCCACGCCGCAGTTAACACAGGAAAGGCTTCCGCTATTTCTTATAATAATCGTGCAATGATGCACTATGTTTTGGGTAATATAGAAGCTAGCCTTGAAGACTTAGATGAAGCCAGCAGATTTGGTATTTTCCAAAACATGGTGGCACGCAATCTAATGATAGTTAACAAGCGCAACATACTGAGCAAGAATTAAGGCTTGGTGATCGAACAAGACTTATCGTTCATCGCGATGAGGATCTGTTAAAAGCAACGATGCCTTTGTTTGCATTAATTAACAAAGGTATCTTCAATATAATCTTGCAGCGTTTCTATTTTAGCTCGTTCTAAATACCTTTGTCGACTTGAGGCTAACTTAAATGCATAAGCATTCTGCGCCTAAATTCTGCAAAATACTGTTAATCTATTGCAATTCACAGTTAAGATTTGAAACTCAAGGTTAACTTAAAAAAGACTGTAAAGTGAGTCATAATATTAACTATACACAACCGTATTTTGTAGATCTAACTAGAATTAGGCGGTAGTATTACAGACATAAAATAGAGCGGATTTTTATTGTGTACGCAGAGTTTCATCGCGCAAAAGCGCCCCTAATTGTTGTTGAGTTTACCGGTGAAAAAGCTAACGCACAAAATTTTGATGCCTACCTTAAAGGTTTAGAGGGGAGCTATGCGGCCAAGGAAAAAATAGCTTTGGTATTCGATGCTCGCCGGGCTCTTGACTTAAACCCGCGATACCAATTAAAACAAGCCCAGTGGTTGCGACAGAATAAAAAACTAATTGAGGGCTATTGCCAAGGTATAGCCTACGTAATTCCAAATAGCTTTTTAAGAAATATGCTGGGCTTAATATTTAAAATTCAACCTAGCCCTGTGCCCTTTCAGGTGTTCGAAACCCTTAATGCGGGTTTAATCTGGGCTGATACACGCCTGAAACATATCTCAGAACCATGAGCGACAGTCTGCGTGAATATAACTAAACATCGTTGCCGGTGACTGTTAAGATGACGCTTCGTTATATGAGTGCGGTTTATTCGTTAATTTTATTGATTCGTTTTTAGGTTATCCATGGCTATTCCATTACCACCAAAGTTAGAAAAATATTTTAATCGCCTGTCGATAAAGAGTCGATTTTTTAACAAACTTCTCAGTTTTTTCTTTATGCCTTTTGTTTTCAAAAGTGGCCTGAAAATGAATTTCGTCGAAGACGACTACTATGCAATCTTGCCCAAGCGACGCATGAATCTGAATTGGTATGGTACCGTATCCGGCGGCGCCATATTGGGTAACTCAGAACTGGCGGCTGGTTCTTACCTGTTTATGCTGACTAAGGGCGAATATCGTATGGTTTGCACCCGCTTGAACTACCGCTTTTTATTACCAAGCATCGACGCAATTATGTATAAAGCATCTGTTGATTTAGAGGAACTGGCTGAGAAAATCAGGGGAGGTGGTAAATTCAATATTGAGATGACGATCAAAGTGTTCAGAACCAATAGAAATAAAGCCACCCGACGAATTGGCTCGGGTACCATCAGCTTTCATATGTGGCCTGTGGGTACGTAAACTTGTCAACGACATTACAATACAGTTTTTATTTAGCCTGCTCATGGTTATGGTGTCTGGGTGGATTCTTTCCGTTAATACTGGGCCGCGATTACGGTTGGCCAGCGCTAGCCGCTTTCACTGTCTTTAACGTGGGCGGTGCAATATCGATGGGGTACTACTTCAAACAGCGTGCGCAGCAGCAAACTTTTGAAAGCAAGCATAAGCCAGCGATTGCTGTTTTCTCGTATGTCACCATTGCCTACCAATTGTTCTTTGTAGCTTGGCTTGGCGTGGCTGTAGATCAACCTATATTGCTGGCTTCAGTGCTGGCCATTGCGTTTGTAATTTACCATAGTAAAGGCGTTATTACCTATTGGGCCTTGGCACTCTACCTCCTGTCAATTGGTATATTTATTGGTTTTTTGGGTAGTGATTGGCCGTCGGTCAACCTTAGTGCGAGAGGCTATTGGCCGCATGCTTTGCTTCCGCTTGCCATTGGCTTTATATTTTCGCCGTATTTAGATATTACCTTTCACCGCGCTTACCGCGACAGTAGTAATCCCAAGTTAAGCTTTACTATCGGTTTTGGCGTATTATTTTTGAGTTTGCTCGGATTTGTTTTTTGTTATGCGGGCAGCCTAGGTGACGTGTTCTTTAATCAAGCAGTACCCGCCGCTATTATTTACCCCGTGATTGCTTTCTTGGTTGTGCAAATCGCATTTACTATCGCAGCGCATTGTAGCGAGCTAATTACTCAGCAGTATCTCAAACCTTCTCTGTTAGCTAGCACTATCTGTGGGTTTTCAGTGATCGCAGTTGGTCTATTAACACTGGTTAAAGACACTATCATTCCGTGGGGTGATTTACCGCTGGAGGAAACCTTGTATAAAAGCTTTTTGTTCTTTTACAGTCTAATATTCCCATTGTATTTGTTATTGGGGAAATCAAAATCGACCTACATTTGGGTCACAGGAATATGCATACCGGCTTATTCTGTTGGTTTTTTGATGGCTGGAGAGTATAGTTTTAGTTTAACTATAGGCGTCGCCATCATGGTTGCAGTCGTCGTATTTAAACGCCAAGCAAAAGTATAGGCCGCTTTTGCGGCCTATTTCATAATGTATAGAGTTATTTCTGAATCATCGTGTTTTCAAACATCTAATTGGCAGGCTTGCATCGTTTATTGGCATGCAACTGCAAACAACTTAGCCAGTATTACGTAAACCAATAGCAATACCTGTAATAGTGACCATCATTGCCATTTCTAGGGTGGCGGTGTCATTATCATCACAAGAACCTTCTTTACGAATTCTGTCCAACAGTTCTATTTGTAAATAATGCAATGGCTCAAGGTATCCCCCACGAATTTCCATCGACAACTTGCCATGGGGATCATCTTCCATCATGTCGGTGTGATCAAGAATACGCAAAATTGATGCGATGCTGTTTTTAAGTTCTGTGCGTAAACCCTCGCCGAAATGTTTCAGATTATCTGGCACCAAACGAGCATCGTAAGCAGCACTGATGTGAGGTTCCGCTTTTTTAAAGACCATATCGAGCATAGATAATCTGGAATTAAAGAATGGCCAATTATTGATCATGTCCTGGACGATTTCTTCATTGCCTTCGCGGATAACGCTTTCAACGGCTTTCATCACACCTAACCAAGACGGCAATACCATGCGCGTTTGTGCCCATGCAAATATCCATGGAATAGCACGCAAGCTTTCGATTCCGCCATTTGGATTACGTTTTGCTGGGCGGCTTCCCAATGGCAACTTACCAAGCTCTTGTTCCGGAGTAGCAACACGGAAGTAGGGAACAAATTCAGGATCTTCCCTTACAACGCCACGGTAATTATCACGTGCTTTTGCAGCCATTTTGGTGATGGTTTCACGCCACACAGGTTTAGGAGCAGGTGGTGGAGATAACATCGCTTCAACAACAGCAGCGGCATAAATTGATAAACTACGTTTTGCTAATTGAGGCATACCAAATTTATAGCGAATAGTTTCACCTTGCTCTGTCACTCTGAAACCGCCGGTTAACGAACCTGGGGGTTGCGAGTGAATAGCCGCCTTCGCTGGCAAGCCACCGCGACCGATAGTGCCACCACGACCGTGAAACAAGGTTAAGATGACTGACTTTTCTTCGGCCAATGCCACCAAAGCTTCTTGTGATTCGTATTGCGCCCAGCCGGCAGCTAGTGAGCCAGCGTCTTTAGCTGAATCAGAATACCCAATCATCACAAATTGGCGGCCTTTGATGTAGCCTCTATACCAATCTATTTCAAGTAGATTACGCATTACTTTTGGTGAGTTGTTTAAGTCATCAAGAGTTTCAAATAGCGGTGCGACTGACATTGGCCAGCTCACTCCTGATTCTTTCAATAACAACTGCACAGCCATGACATCAGACGCTTCTCGTGCCATCGATATAATATAAATACCAAAGCTTTGTTGACTGTGGCGAGAAATAACATCGCAAGTATCCAATACTTCTTGTACGTATTCGCTAGGTTTCCAGTTTCTCGGGATCAGTGGACGTTTAGAGCCAAGTTCACGTAATAAAAATGCTTGCTTATCGTCTTCACTCCATTGAGCATAGTCACCGAGTCCCAGATAGCGTGTTAGTTCGCTGAATACATCCGCATGGCGATCTGAATCTTGACGAATATCGAGTTTCAATAAATTCACGCCAAAGCTGTATACTCGGCGAATAGAGTCTTTCAGCGCGCCTTCTGCAATCACGCCCATGCCACATTCATGCAATGATTCATAACAGACCAATAGCGGGGTTAATAACTCGTCGTTATTGGATACCCATTCTTCTATAGGGAGTAGGTTACTACTGGTTTTCTCTAATTTATTGCCAATATTTCTAAGTGCTGCTCTGTAGGGTTCTTTTGCATCGCCAACCATATCGCGCAGTTTGTCATTACAGTCATTCATGGATAGTTCTATATACAGCTCGTCCATATCTAATGAAAACAACTTGGCAGCTCGACGTCGAGCAAGCATAAGAACTTCTTCGGTCACTTTTGACGTGACAAAAGGGTTACCGTCGCGATCACCACCCATCCAAGAGCTAAATTGAACCACTTTAGTATCTAATGGCAAGGTAATATCGAATTCAAACTTAAGATACTCTTCTAATTCGCGCAGAAATTCAGGCACTGCTTCCCAAAGTGAGTTTTCGATAACAGAAAAGCCCCAACGAGCTTCATCGACCGGCGTCGGTCGCACTGAGCGAATTTCTTCGGTATGCCATGCTTGACTTATTAAGGCGGCAATACGGGTTTTGATTCTCTGTCGCGCTCTGTCGCTCAAATCACTTACATGAAGTGCTTCTAATTGGGCCGCTAACTGCCTGTGTTTGTGGATCAGACTCCGGCGTGTTACTTCGGTAGGGTGAGCGGTTAGTACTAAATCAATATTTAGATTTTTAACAGCAGCGAGCACTTTTTCTTTATTCGCGCCCATGGTTTTAATTTTTTCGAGTGACTTAGCCAACGATTCGTCTCTCTGATTGGCGCTGTTGTATTCTTGTTCTGCAATATTTGCTAAGTTCAAAAACTGAGCAAACGCTCGACCAATGGTCAACAAAGATTGGTTGTCTAAACTTGAAAATAAGGCGGTAAGGTTATCTGTGCTTTGAGTAACATCAGCATATGAGTCGCGACCGTCCAGTCTGATTTGCTCGATTTTTTGTAACCATTCGCGGCCTAATTCAGCTTCAATAGTTTCACCAAGTGTTGTACCCAAATAACGTACAGTATCCTTTAATTGCGCGTCGAACGAATCGTTCATATTTTCCATTGTCCTTAAAATAAAAACCGATGATCACAAGATACTGCTCATTGTGTCTAAAGTCTAATTCTAAGGCTTATAAGTCAATGATTGTTAACATGAGCAGCGAATTTTAAAGTTTTGTAGAATGTGTTAGCATATACTCGAAATAATCACGAACAATTCCTATCATAAAATTACTATTTTGGAGACCCTGTGTCAGATAAGTATTTAACAGTAGAATCACAAGCAAGTTACGGTATTGGTTATCAAATGGGTGAGCAACTCGTGTCAAACCCGTTCGACGGACTAGATGTAGAAACAGTATTAACTGGTTTAACTGACGGCTTTAGTCGTGCCCAGTCACAAGTAGATAACAATGATTTACGTGCGGCGTTCACCGAAATTCACGAACGCATGCAAGCGGCTAAACAAGAAGAATTTGCTGGCGCCGTTGAAGAAGGTATTAAGTTCTTAGAAGAGAATGCCCAACGCGAAGACGTCGTCACCACTGAATCTGGTTTGCAATACGAAGTGTTAACTGCGGGTAATGGCGACATGCCTACTGCAGCGTCTACGGTTCGCACTCACTATCATGGTACGCTTATTAGCGGCGACGTTTTTGATAGTTCATATGAGCGTGGCGAACCCGCTGAATTTCCAGTAGGTGGCGTTATAAAAGGTTGGACTGAAGCACTAACAATGATGCCTGTTGGTTCAAAATGGCGTTTATACGTGCCTCATGACCTAGCTTACGGTGAGCAAGGTGCTGGTGGTGCAATCGGTCCATTTAGCACATTAATATTTGATATTGAATTATTGGATATTATTGCTTAGTCATTACTGACTAATGATGGCCTGTGTTTTCAACAGCGCGATTGAGCATACACTAGCTTATACCAAATAATAGGAAGCAATTTTGCTTCCTATTTTGTACAATCACGAGTTGTAGGTTGATTAGGCCCTACGCATCGCTCATTTTTTTACAACACATATCGATTACTGTGCTGGACTTGTGCAAGGAAATCGACAATGTTCATTTCTTGTAGGCCCCTCTCGTTTCTTTATAGTTTATTATTATTAATTAGAACACCACCGAAAAAAGAGGTTTTCATCGATTTTTTAGCTGAAACTGAGCTTATATGTTTCAATTTTTTTTAAATTCATCCGATAATAATGAAAAATAGTTCGATATCTAGCTATTTTTTATAGAGCAATGTGATGTCTATGCCGCATATAGCGGCTTAAAACCACTTAAAGTTGCTTTTTGCACCGAAAATAGTGCATAATATAGTTAGGTTTCTAATTAATTGAGTTCGATTTAAATATTATGGTTACGAAAAATGGTCACAACACAACGATGAACCATTTCAAAAAAGGCAGTAATCCTGTTCAATCTTTATATATGCATTCTCCTGCATTTGGTGGCTCCCACTCCTCAACGTGACCGTTTAAAAACAAGGTGCCTTAATTCCTATGGCATTTAAAGCCACATTAAGTTTTATCTAGCTTATTGGATTAGTACAATAGCTTTAGCCGTAGAGTCGATTTGAGCGAACTCGGTTATTATTTTCGCAAAGTAGCAGTATAGACAACAAGAGTACTGCTCTATAAAAAAAAGAGTTACTAATTTTGGAAACACAAGAAAGTTTGGTTAGTTGGAAGCGGATCGTTATAAAAGTTGGTAGTGCATTAATTGCGCCCAACCAAAATGGTTGTAGTAGTCACTATTTATTAGGTATTGCCCAATTTGTTGTGCGCTGCAAGGCAATGGGAATTGAAGTGGTATTGGTTTCATCAGGCTCAGTGGCTGCTGGCGCGCATTTATTCAATGCGCAAGAAGAAAACACTAAGCCGTCAATCGCTGTGAAAAAAGCAATGGCAGCGGCTGGTCAAATGGAAATGATGGCAACGTGGGACAGATTATTTGACTTCCCAACAGCTCAAATCTTGGTTACCCATGGTGATTTAAGAGACCGAGAGCGTTATGTCAGCATTAAAGAAACGATTTTTAGTTTACTTGAAAACGACATATTGCCCATTTTGAATGAAAATGACACAGTAACGACCGACAAACTAAAAGTTGGCGACAATGATAACTTGTCAGCGATGGTGGCAGCAGCAGCAGACGCAGACACGCTTATTATTTGTTCTGACGTCGATGGCCTTTACGATAGCAATCCACATGAGAACCCCGACGCTAAATTAATCGCTAATGTTCCAGATATCACGGACGAAATTTTTTCAATGGCGGGCGGCGCAACAAGTGCCACGGGCACGGGTGGCATGAAAACCAAAATACAAGCGGCTGAGAAAGCCGTTGCTCACGGTATTGACACCTACGTTGTTAACGGTTTTACAGTGCAAACATTCAATACATTACTAAATGGTAAAAACCCGGGGACTCACTTTTCACCAGATAAAAAACCCATGAATGACCATTTACATTGGATGACGCATACATCTACCGCACAAGGTGAACTGGTAGTTCAAAACGACTTTGATACGGAACTTGACGGTGACAGCGAACAACTTACTAGCAGCGAAATAATTGCTGTGAATGGCGACTTTGCGGTGGGCGACACTATTTTGGTGAGAAAAGATGACGGTACGAGGCTTGCAAAAGCCAAGTCAAATTATAGTAGTTGTTTGTTGAGTTTCATTACCGAACAAGATGATCAAGATTTTGCCGCTAAGTTTCAAGATACCACTGGCCCAATAATATCAGACAGCAACATAGCCCTATTGGAGGACGAATGAGTTTAATCAAAGAGTTATCACAGAAAGCAGCACAAGCAGCACAAATTCTCTCAGTTTTAGACGAGATAGTTAAAAACGCAGTACTCCTTGATATGGCTAAATCGTTGCGTGACAATATAACAGGGATCATTGAGGAGAACCGCAAGGACTTGGTTAACGCTAAAAATAATAGCTTGTCGGATGCCATGATAGATAGACTTAACCTGGATGAAGAGCGCATTGAAGCAATGGCGGAGGGACTTGAAACAGTTGCAATATTACCTGATCCTGTTGGCGTTGAAAGAGATTTGGGTACTCGTCCGAATGGTTTACAAATTAGAAAAATGAGAGTGCCATTAGGCGTGGTTTGTATGATTTTTGAAGCACGTCCAAACGTAACAGCAGATGCCGCCGGTTTGTGCTTTAAATCAGGTAACGCGGCTATTTTACGTGGCGGTAAAGAAGCGTTAGCTTCAAGTTTATATATTGCTAATATTCTGCAAAATGTGCTTGAAAAGCATGACTTACCTAGAGAGTTAATCTCGGTTGTGCCTAACGCTGACCGAGCTCTGATGCAAGAGCTCATGGAACAAAAAGACTACATTGACGTAATTATACCGCGCGGTGGTGAAGGTCTAATTAATTACGTTACTGAAAATAGTAAAATACCCGTTATTCAGCATTTCAAAGGTGTATGCCATTTGTACATAGACAAAGATGCCGATATTGAAACGGCTATTAATTTATTGGTAAATGGTAAAACCCAGAGAACCGGTGTATGTAACGCACTTGAGTGCTTGCTGGTGCATGAAGACATTGCTGAAGAGTTTTTGAGTATTGCGGGTGCCATTCTAGAAGAGCATTCTGTAAAAGTGAATAGCTGCGAAAACTCAAGTAAGTACTTCAATAACGCAACCGTGATTAAAACCGATGGTTTTGGTGAAGAGTATCTCGATTTAGAAATTGCAGTGCGCATTGTGCCTTCTATAAACGCCGCTATGCAACACATTGCACGTTTTGGTAGTAATCATACTGAAGTGATTTGCACTAAAAATGAACTAATAGCTAAACGCTTTCAACGAACAGTTGATTCGTCGGTAGTCATGGTAAATGCATCATCACGCTTTTCTGACGGCAGCCAACTTGGTTTAGGTGCTGAAATTGGTATAGCAACCACTAAGTTGCATGCTTATGGGCCAATGGGCTTGGAATCATTGACCACTGAGAAGTATTTGGTTAATGGTGTAGGGCAGGTTAGGGCGTAGTGTTTTTGTAATTGATTCGAGAAGGGCCAGTTTTACTGACCCTTTTTTTATGTCTTTAGACTAATCCAAATGAAAGCATCTACATTATTTAAGTCACGGTGGGATGATCTTGATCCTAATTATTCAACTGTTATTTGTACACCAAGTAAATATTGTTATACTTACCACTTTGAATACTACCTAGCCTACTATGACTTACGGAATAGACGATCATATTCGACACATAAAGCAACCAATAGCTATCTCTAACTGGCTATATTTTGTAGCGTTCCTGGTTTTCATTATGGTTGTTGTTGGCGGTATTACGCGACTTACTGAATCAGGGCTTTCAATTACGGAGTGGAAGCTCATAACAGGTGCTTTGCCACCCCTGAGTGAAGCTGCATGGTTATCAGAATTCGAGAAATATAAACAGATCCCAGAATATATCCAGATAAACGGCCCCGCAGGCATGACCTTAGTAGATTTCAAGTTCATCTATTTTTGGGAATGGATCCACCGCCTCTGGGGGCGCCTGATTGGTCTTGCTTTTGCTCTGCCATTTGTTTGGTTTGCATTCAAACGTGCGATACCACAAGGCTATGGCTTGCGACTGTCTATACTACTAGTGCTAGGAGGCATGCAGGGCGTGATTGGTTGGTGGATGGTAACTTCCGGTTTGACTCAGCGTACAGATGTTAGCCATTTTCGTTTGGCGACACATTTGCTCACAGCACTTCTTATTCTAGGGGCGCTTTTCTGGACGGCTTTGGATCTTCGTCAACTCGCTAGCGGTCAAAGTAGAAAATCAAAACTGACTGTTTTCGGTCTACTCGTTTTTGTCATTCTGTTTGTGCAATTGTTATTTGGGGCTTATACGGCAGGCTTAAATGCAGGCTATGTTTCTAACACATGGCCCCTGATGTATGGTTCTCTGATACCATCAGTAATGGATTGGAGTGGTGATCTGTGGACACAGCTTAATAATGACCCCATTGTAATCCACTTTATTCACCGCTCATGGTCTTGGGTAACGGTTACTTTTCTGATTGTTTTAGCGTGGCGCATACGCGTACAGTCTGCAAAAGTATCGATAGCAATCCATGGTGCATATATTGCTCAGATGTTGCTGGGTATTGCGACTGTATTGACTGGCGTAAATATATATTTTGCAGTTCTGCACCAAGCTGTGGGGGCGCTAGTCGTAATCTCGACGACATGGGGGGTGCATCTATTAGGTCGCTATACGTCTGATGTCGGCAAAGCAGGCGGTGGGTAAGGCCGCCCGCATACCGGAGTCCCTAGCCGAGTAGTTTTGTAAAAATCACGACGAGCAACTATAATGCGACAATCCACCAAGCGCAAAAAACTCAAAGGGTTTTAGCCGATAGTATCTCTCCTCCATGTCTTTGGATTGCTCGGCGTATGGCTGTGTCATGACTTCCTGTAGCTCTCGAACTAGAGCGTAGTTCCCTTCGTTCGCTTGCTGATATGCAGGAACAACAAACCACTCTCTTAAACTGTATTTTGGGTTAACAAGTTTCATCTGCCTTGAGAGCCCCTCGCGAGATTGAGGTGAGGTAGCGTTGCCAACTAGCGATTTCCATGCTGCGAGCCAATGTGACCAGCGTTGTTCTATTTCTTCTTCAAGTTCCCTGTAGAAACTTTTCTTAAGTGGGCCTGTATCGTCAGGCACCGCGGAAAGCTCGCGGAAGAAGATGGTGTAATCGACAGGGGTTTGCGCCATGAGCGTTTCCAGCTCACTGAACAGCGCAGAGTCAAAAGTCTCAAGTCCGAGTTTAGCAGCCCACATCTTCTCCATGTGTTCCTGCATCACTGTTGAAAAGCCGTTTTGAATCTCATCAAGCTGTTGCCGATCGTTTTGATGTGACGCTAGCAAGGGCTGCAATGCTACACAAAACATATCGAAGTTGCGCTGGGCTGCTACTGGCTGGTTCAGGAATGAGTAGTGCTGTCCGCCCCCTGTCCATGACTGATATTGCGGGTTGAACACATCAATGAAACCGAATGGACCGTAATCCAGTGTGAAGCCACCGGCCGCACAGTTGTCGCTGTTGAAGTTGCCTTGGCAGAAGCCGACGCGGACCCAGTTTGCCATAAGCAGTGCGAGGCGACTGCGGAACTCTTTTGCCAGTAGCACGACTTTTTCAACGTTAGTTAGATTGTGGTCGATGACGTCACTGTATTCTCGATCAATCAAGTGCAACACAATCTTCTCGAGCTCCTCCATCGCTTTCGGATGTTCATTCTTGCGGGCACGGCGACCGAAGAGTTCCAGCTGACCTACTCGAATGAACGAAGGTGCAACACGCGTCGATATAGCAACGGGCTCCAATATAAGCATGTCAGGATCCATAGAGCGCGAGCCTTCTGAGTACCATGGCCGCTTGACTTTCTCCGTTTTGGAAACGTACAAACTTAGAGATCGTGACGTTGGCACTTCGAGCGAATGCATGTGCTCTTGTGCTAGGAACTCCCTGATACTCGAGCGAAGTACCGCTCGACCGTCCGCGCCGCGGCAATATGGAGTGCGGCCAGCCCCTTTCAGTTGCATTTCCCAGCGCTGATTTTTGATGACGGCCTCAAGCACGGAAATTGCGCGACCGTCTCCGTAGCCGTTGCCGGTTTGGAAAGGACACTGCTGAGAGTATTCAGTGCCGTAGATGGAAAGTGCGTAGCCACTTGCCCAACCGACTTTGCGTATTGGCTGGGGAACGGTCGAAATATCACCGGAGAACATCCGCACGAACTCTGTCGAGTTTGCCATGCTGTCAGCGAAGCCAAGTTCACGAAAAAAGTTTTTGCTGTGGGCGACATACTCGGGTTCATCGATTGGTGTCGGTTTGACGGCAACATAATGGCCAGTGAATACTTGTCGGGGTATGTGGTCAGCGCCGTTTGCTTTCGCATCAGGGTCGCAGTTGAGAGTGTCCATGAGCGAGTAGTTTGCCAGCTTGGCAAGATCTGCAAGCGTCTCGACGTTGTCGGCTGTGAGCTGATTCCGAATTTTTTCCTTTACGTTCACTTTTTATTTCTCCAAAATTATTTGATGCTGATTACGCTCAGGCTTACTCTTACATTTGCTTCCAGCATAACGCTTTCTCATCCCCATTTATACCGGGCCCTACAATCAGTTTGATAGCTTATAAGTCATTATAGTCAGCACCTATTGAATAGATCAGATATACGTATTATTCTCTTCATTCTATGTGTGCATTAATCTGCGCGCCATGAATTCAACTGCGTATAAGGGTTATCCTTAATTAATATGAAAACTCTTCTAAACAAACAAGTAGAAATTACTGAAGCGGCATTAAGAACGATTGCTCACATGCCAACTAAAAGTCTGTCGGTGTTAATGGATGATGATTTTGCGAAAAGACTTGGTGATGCTGACTATATGAGCATTGCCGTATTACTGGCGCAAAAAAGTTACGACGAAAGTGGCTGCCCAATTGGTGCAGTGATAGTGGATAATTCGACAAAAATAATTGTTGGAAAGGGGCATAACACCCTCGTTCAAGAAGATCACCCTTATAATCATGGTGAAACTGCTGCTATTCGTGATGCGGGTAGAATCGACTTTAGTAACACGACTATTTATAGCAGCCTGAGCCCTTGCGCCGTATGTGCTTCGCTTTTATATATGAGAGGCTTTAGTCGCGTAGTAGTGGGCGATGTAACTAACGCACAAGGTAGCGAAGGGTTTTTACGGGAGAAGGGCATACAGGTTGATATTGAAGAAGACCACAAAGGCATTGAACTGTATGCACGCTTTCGCACAGAAAAACCCGATCAAGATTTAGAAGATTGGAGAGGATTAAGCGCCGTGTTGAACAAGACGCGTATATAGAAACGACAAACGAGTATAAATAATGTCATGTCTGTTAATACTATAAGCCAAAATAAACAACGGCAATCTTTCCACGATTTCGATGAAATCTGGCTTTTTGGCTATGGTTCGCTGATTTATAAAGTAGACTTTCTATTTGTTGAAAAAGCCCCGGCCAGCATCATCGGTTGGCAACGTCGATTCTGGCAAGGCAGCGACGATCATCGAGGCACGCCGCAACGACCGGGCCGCGTTGTTACCTTGATCCGATCAGCATTGGATGAATGCTCGGGAATGGCTTATAAGGTCACCCAAGATGTTTTTGAGCATCTCGATTATCGGGAAAAAAATGGCTATTTGCGTTATGAGGTAGATATTTATTTTAAGGGGCGTAAACCTGACAACAGCAAGAATGCTGAATATAAAAAAGGGCTAGTCTATATTGCGCATGAAGATAATGCGGCTTTTTTAGGGTATGCATCAGAGCAAGAAATCGCCCAACAAATTCATCGTTGTTCAGGCCCAAGCGGACATAACCGAGATTATGTATTTCAATTAGCTGAGGCATTGCAAGTTTTGGGGGATAATGACGAGCACGTAGTTTCGATTGAGCGTATTTTGAAACAACTGAATCGAAGTGTCTAAAAAAAAGCGACCATTCTGAGAGTAAGTCGCTTTCAGTGGGGAACGCTAAGTATCGATTTCCCATTTTCTAAGTTTTGTATTTTTTAATCCAGTAGCTACTGTCTATGCATGTAGTTGCGAATATTTGCGGAGCCTGTTTTAACTGCAATACACATTAGCTGTTGACGACAAATGAGTCGTCAACAAAGTGTAAAAAATTACGCAGCTTTTTTACGACTTGCAAGACCTAAGCCCATAAGACCAAGACCTAACAGTGCGATTGACGAAGGGTTAGACACGCTTGTTGGTGTGCCTCGTAACACAACATTATCAATAGCAGCATATTCACTCCAATGACTAACGTCCGTCCAAAACGCAAACTTGAAATCAGCTAGATTGTTAGCACCTACAATTTCACCCACAGAAACAGATTCAAAACTAGACCCACCCAAATCTGCCGAGAAGATAGTATCCCAACTGAATAAGCCATTCAAAGGATCAGCAGTATTGGTCCAACTAACATACAATTTATCGCTACTCTCAGTATCGTCAGAAGCTTTCCAGTCAAAATCCAAGAAAATATCCTGATATCCAGTCGTCGAAGCGCTGTGCGAAGCCACAGCATCAATCAGATCAAAGAAAAACCAGCTCCTATTATCTCTCAGCATCAGAGAATTGTTTTTGATCGCAACATCATTATTATCATCCTCGATTTCATTCCAACCGTTGCCGACTGTGTTGCTGTCAGCGCGGTTAAAGTCATCAGAAAAAATTGTAACCGCGGACGCACTGCTACACATACACAAAAATACAGTGACTGCACTAATATTTTTCAAAAATTTCATTTCATTAATACCTTTTTATTTGTTGTTTTAGTAAATCAAAACTTAGCCATCAGATATTAAACGCGACAGGTATTCTGACAGAGAGGGTATACCTAAGCTATGAATCATAATCATTGGAAAAAACATCGTAAATAATTGACAATTATGTCTTTAAATCATTTACAAAGATCATCTTATCAAAAATCAAGCCATATTTTATTTTACTTATTTTACAGATACTTAAAGATTATTTAAAAATTAAATTTAAAAAATGTAAAAAAAGCTGACAAATTTTATACATAAAAGTGGTAGTGACTACCTATCATAAATATGCCACTAATCAAGATATCAAGAGGTGGGATCTACAAAAGTTATGACCTGTCATTCCGCACCCCTATTTTTAATTAAATTCGCTCATTAAATAAGCACTTGATCTATTTTTGTTAAAAATGTCTTGACACGGATCCCCAGCTTTGATCTATTACTCTCTTTTGAGAGAGTAA